>Ga0310125_10000068_pt1 | contig 39844 bp, 42 predicted proteins | sample CB11b_Tmax_Bot8__FD_203508 | JGI IMG/M metagenome (GOLD analysis project Ga0310125, IMG submission 203508) | Marine microbial communities from Western Arctic Ocean, Canada - CB11b_Tmax_Bot8 | ecosystem: Environmental > Aquatic > Marine > Oceanic | place: Canada: Western Arctic Ocean | collected... | reverse complement strand
CTGGCGAGTTGGGACGGCGAGATGGGGCGTGACGACGTTGAGCCACTCATCGCCGCAGAGGTGATGTCACAGATCCAGTGGGAGGTCGCCACCCACCTGTTCGGTCCGATGGTGGACGAGGTACTGGCCGGAACCGGTCGTGGCGGCCCGTCCCACTGGGGCGAGCTGGTTGCTCACGTCTGGGAGAGTTTGAGATCAGACGATGACGAGTTCCTCCCGGAGGACAGGACCTGGGACGAGATCATCTCAGATGCGCTGACGGGGGCGGTGGAAGAACTGACGGGACTGCTTGGATCAGACATGTCGGATTGGGTCTGGGGCAAGGTCCATCACACGAAGCCGGTACACCCGTTGTCGGCGTCGTTCCCGGATATAGACGGCGTGCTCGACCCGCCAGAGATCCCGATGGGCGGCGGTATCGACACGCCCCAGGCGGGGAGCTTCTCGCAGGGCAACAAGTACATCATCACGGGTCTATCGGTGAACCGATACATCCACGATCCGTCCGACTGGAGCAAGTCCAAGTGGGTCTCCCCGCTGGGCGCTTCCGGCCACCCGGGCAGCCCGCATTACGCAGACCAGGCGCCGATCTGGGGCGCAGTGGACTACGTTCCACAGCTCTGGGACTGGGACGAGATCAAGGCACGTGCGGAGACGACCCAGGAGTTGACGCCGGGGTAGGGTGATCGATTGTTGTCGCGACAACCTTGTGGCAACTGGGCTTGCTCCGCCCGTCGTTCTCCTTCGGGAAAAGCCGCACGCGCAATAGCCGTGTCCTAACAAAAACACCCTATGGGCGGATAGCGATCCGCCCATACGACCGTGTTGTGTATAACTGCGCAATTGGGAATACAGGCCGGGCGATTTTTCCAGCGCCGATCCAACGTCCACTTACTCGTTGATTGAGTACGGTGGGTACTCATCAGGTGTCAGGATTAATGCGTACGCCTGTACACGGGTTCCATTTTGTGTGTAGTTATACCTGACCCTCTAGTGCCAATCCCTCTCGTCTTCAAGCGTTCGTAGGTTGCGCTTCGGGTACTGGTCACCGGAGTATTTGGCGAACTTACTCTCGTCGAGCTCGATGCCAATTCCCGGGTCTGTCGGTAGCTCCATATAACTTCCTGACGGCACCAATGGCTTCACCGAGATGTCGTCGCAGATCTCCTGATTGTGTACGAAGTATTCGTAGATCAGGAAGTTCGGCATCACCGCAGACGCCTGCAACGCCGCCGCGAGACCCACGGCCGTGCTGTTGTTACCGTGTGGCGATACGGCGATGTAGTGGGGAGCGGCCATGTCTGCGATCTGCACCAGTTCAAGGATGCCGCCGCAGATGCAAATGTCAGGGTTGAGGATGTCGACGGCCCGCTGATCGATCACATCCCGGAACTCTTCGCGGGTGTAGAGAGCTTCCCCGGTGACGACCGGGATGTCGGTCGCGTCACGGACCTCTTTGAGTGCAGGAACGTGCTCCGACGGGTTTGGCTCTTCGAACCAGTACGGTCGGTAGCGTTCGATCATGTGGGCGAGTCGTATCGAATTCATGGGCGCCAGCCGCCTGTGTATCTCGATCAGCAACTCGACCTTGCCGCCAACCGCATCACGGACGGCGCCGACGACCGCAGCGGCCTGTTCCAGGTCCTCGAAGTTTGGGTAGGCCCGCCACGGTCCGGAAAGCGGGTCGAATTTGAGCGCGGTGAAGCCCTTTTTCACCGTTTCAGTAGCCGCCAGCGCCCACTCTTCCAGCGTCTTCGCGCCGCCATACCAGGCGTTTGCGTACAGGCGAATCGCTGGCCGTACGGGACCCCCCAGCAAGTTGTAAACGGGCTGATCGACCGCCTTGCCAACGATGTCCCACATTGCTATCTCGATGCCACTCAAAGCACACCAGAGGTCCATCCCGCCGCGCTTCGTAGCGAAGTCCTCGTAAGCTACGTTCATCCAGTGTCGGATGTTGAACGGATCTCGGCCCTCCAGATATCGGCCAAGCTGCTCGATGTGGGCGATCGCCGCCGTGTCACGGTCGGTCTGAGTGTACGCCTCACCCCATCCTACGATGCCGTTGTCCGTGGTGAGTTTGACGAACAGCATGTTCTTGCCGCGGGGCGGGTGAATCACGAAGGTTTCGATATCAGTGATCTTCATCGGGCTTGATCTCTCCTCATAGGCTCGTGCCGCTTAACCACTGGCAGGTTGGCGAGCGCATGTTAAGGCTTCCAGATAGTTGCTGCGATGTAACGCTCTTTGTCGGGAGAATCGTTGTAGTAGTACACGGTAACGACACTTCCGTCGTTGCGTTGGACAGACCTCGGGTAGCCGATATCGTGATTCCCTCCGTCATCACGGAGCACGATCTCGGGACTCCAAGACCTGCCCTGATCATCGCTTAAAACGGACCGAATCCCCGACGGGGCATCGCGATATCCATAGGTCAGGCAGATTCGACCATCGGACAGGCGGATCATAGCGGGTGGATTGCCGCCGGTCCCGGTGTCGGATGCGGGTGTGGTGATATGACGCCACGTTATCCCGTTATCGTCGCTTCGCATCAGATCGATCGAATCGCCGCCACCTGAAGCGTTTCGGGTCCGAAGGGCGGTTATCATTCCACCATCGTCCAGCCGAAGCGATGACGGCATGATGTCGAACCCCGGCGGGTCTGGCCGCAACCACGATACAAACTTGAAGGACAGGCCGCCGTCCACCGTCCTAGCGCCAAATACGCGGCCCTCTTCGCCGTCCGACTTGGTCGCCGTAAGGAACAGCGTGGCCTCTCCTCGCCCATCCACCAGATAATCCGTTCGTGCAGCGATTCCCAGTTGACCGAACATCGGCAGCGTGAACGGTCCGTCCCAGGTCTGGCACCTGTCGATGGATGTGTAGAACCAGGACTCGGCGCCCGCCTTCAGCCCGGTCCGTGCGCACAGCATTGCGAAGTCCGGATGAGTGAAATCGATACCGCCCGGATGTGCAACAGGAGCGCCGACGCGATCCGCTACAGGACCCTGTGGAGCCGCCATGTGCTCGTCGGCGGAGATCCCCATATTCCCGGGCGCTTGTAGTGGAGCCTGGATGCTGTCCCAGGTCAGCCCTCCGTCCAAACTCCTTGACTGCATGGCGATGAAGGGCCGCCCGGTATCACGGGCGTGAAACCCGCCCTTATCGTTGTGATAGCCAAGGGTGAAGCCGGTGACGATCTCGTCTTCCCAGCTCCATATGCCGTAGTTGGCCGGCCACCCAGCATATCGTCCAGGGGCGCTGTAGACGGTAGTGTGTTTTATCTGCATATCGTGACTCGCGCATCATATACCCGTGTCTTGCCGGCATGATTTCCCGGAGAGGACGGAAAATGGAGCCTGAGCCGAATTTCTACAACGCGATAGCTCGAACCATGCCGATATGAATGGCAAACCCCTCAAACTGCCAAAGTTGCTCCTAGCGGAGATCATCACACACGCGCTGGAGAGAGATCCAGAGGAGTGTTGTGGGCTGCTTCTGGGGCGAGGAAACACTGTTACGCAACTAAGGCGTATCAGGAATATCCACGAGAGCCGGGTCAACCGGTTCAAAATGGACCCGCTTGACGTGATTGAAGCGGAGCGGGATGCGGATGGGGCTGGAGAGAAGTTCGTGGCGATCTACCACTCGCACACTTACTCGCAGGGCTATCCGTCGGATACCGATGTTCGAAATGCGGTCGAAAGCGGTTGGCTCGATCTGTCCTACGTCCTTATTTCACTGGTTGAGAAGACTAGGCCGGTCGTAAGGGCGTATCGAATATCAGATGACGGCGATGTCGCCGAGCGGTTCATTGGTGTGCTCGGTGCCGGCAGCTACACATCCGGCACCACGCGTCCCGGGCTTGTGGAATAGCTTCAACGACTCTGGCCGTAGCCGTCACCGAAATGATCCACTTTTCAGAACCAAGTTTGGATGAGGAATACCGATGAAGATGCGAAGGGCCGTTAGCCCTTTATGCAGACAATGTAACAGCGCACTTCATGTCGTTCATGTCATTTGTTGGTATGGCGTAGACGCCGATTCCGCTGATTTGCGTCCTGCATGTTGATGATGTTCTCCCCGTACATTTCCATGATCCGCCATGCGATGCGTTGGCCGATCTGTTGAATGTTCGAGGTGAAGATGGTCGGCAGGTCGTCGCGGTGCCGCTTGCCGATGATCTGATACAACCTGTCCTAGCCATCCCGACCTACTGATGTGCTCCGTCCAGAGATCGTCGAGGAAGAGAAGGTAAGTGTCGGCGTACTTGTCCAACCCCTCCTGTTCAATTAGTAGCTCTTGACAGTCGAGGGTGCCGAACACGTCCGGTTGCCCTCCCCAGAGCTGGGACATCTGTGCACTCGTAAGAGCTGCTATCCATTGTTGAAGATGCTCACCCACTACGGCGATCCCCAAGGATCGGCATTAGCGGGCCGATCGGCTCACTCAAGGTCACGGGTTAATAAATGTCCGGAGCTCGTCAGGAAGCTCCGGGCACACTCGGCCGACGGCAGACCAGCCAGTATTCCATGCTGTCCGCAAGCGCGAGCCAACTCGCCTCAAGAATATTTTCAGAAGAACCTACGGTGCTCCATGTATCGTGTCCATCCGATGATTCGATAACGACTCTGACGACGGCCCCGGTGCCGGTCCCGTCGGCGACGACACGCACCTTGTAGTCGGTCAAGCGGACACATTCCAGATCCGGGTAAGACTGGAGCAGCGCCTTGCGCATAGCGTGGTCCTGGGCGTTAACCGGACCGTTGCCCTCGGCCGCCGTGTGATGGATATCCTCGCCAACCCGCACCTTCACCGTCGCCTCAGACAGGATGCCTCCGGCACCGGTGAGTTCTGAGACGCGTGCTGTCCGTCGGTTCTCAATAAGGACCATGAAATCGATCAGATCAAACGGAGCCTCGTAGTTCGGGAGATGTCGACGGATCAACAGCTCAAAAGACGCGCTTGCACCCTCGTATGAGAACCCGCGATTCTCAAGGTGCTTGAGCTCATGGACGATCTCCTGGATGTCTCCATCGGTTAGATCTTTCGCGAGGCCGAGGTCACGTATGCGGCGTAGTACGTTCCCGCGCCCGGACAACTCAGAGACGACTATAGCGTTCCGGTTTCCAACGGTGCCAGGCTCTACGTGTTCATACGACTGTCGCTGCTTGTTAACGGCCGCCGCATGAAGGCCGCCCTTGTGGGCAAACGCACTGGCTCCGACGTATGGCTGGAAGGCGTGCGGGGCCATGTTCAGAGTTTCGGCGATGAACAGTGAGGTGTCTGTGAGCATGGCGAGCTGCTCGTCGGAGATCACATCGATGTCCATCTTCAGCTTCATGTTGGCGATGATGCTGGTCAGGTTGGCGTTGCCAGTTCGTTCACCGTATCCGTTGATACAGCCCTGAATCTGGGTCGCTCCCGCCTGCCATGCGGCTATGGAGACGGCCACCGCGGTATCAGTATCGTTGTGGGCATGGATGCCGATACGGACACCCATCTCGGCGGCGAATTCACAAGCGGCGGTCACGATCTCCGCTGCCTCATGGGGCAGTGTGCCGCCGTTGGTGTCACAAAGGACCACCGTTTCTGCGCCCGCTTCAGCAGCCACGCGGAGGGTTTGTAATGCGTAATCAGCGTTGAACTTGTAGCCGTCGAAAAAATGTTCCGCGTCGTAGATGGCGCTGCGTCCCTGTGCGGTGAGGTGAGATACGGAGTCCGCGATCATGTGCAGGTTCTCTTCGACGGAAGTGCCGAGGATGTTGGTTACCTGCCACGCCGACGCCTTGCCGACGATGGTCACAATCGGCGTCTCGGCACGTAGTAACGCAACGATAGCGCCATCGTCCTCGACCTTGCCGCCGGCCCGGCGGGTGCTGCCGAAAGAGGCTAGCACGGCGTTCTTGAGATCAAGGGCTTGCGCGCGCTGGAAGAACTCGTCGTCTTTCGGGTTGGCGCCCGCGAAACCGCCTTCGATGAAGTGGACGCCAAGCGCGTCCAGGCGTTCAGTGATCGCAAGCTTGTCGTCGACCGAGAGCGAGATGCCTTCTTGCTGCGTCCCGTCCCGAAGAGTGGTGTCGTATATCTGTACCTGTTCGGCCATCTGATTGCTTCTTGTGGGAATAACCAGCCATGCCTGGTTACCGGCTGGCCGCTCGAATAATTGACGGGCACAAAAATACCCGTCCCAGAAAGGGACGGGCTAAAAATCAGGCCCGCGGTACCACCCTAAATCCCGCCCGGTTATTGCCGGACGAGCCGCTCGGTGGAAGCACAAACATGCCTCCGTGATAGATAACGGGCCACGATCCCGTCTACGTCTACTTGGCTCTGGCCAATCAGCCAGTTCGCCGTTCGGGCAGAAACTACGGAGGGATGTTCGTCCGGCCGGATCTTGCCTGCTCACACCACACCAGGCTCGCTCGAATTCCCGGGACCAAACTACTCGTCTCCGTGCGGCGCGCAGACCATGATTGGATCGGTCCGCAGCGCTACGCTTTAGATAAGGCTAGCACCGGTCCCGCCGCACCGCAACGGAATTCGTAACAAAGCGACGATTTGCTCCGGATGATGATGGTTGGAGTTGACGCCGATACGTAAGGACATCCCACGCGCTGGAGGTCGTCAATGGTGACCAGCATGATCCCCTCCCCAAACACCCCACGGTACCGTTACGTATGGCACCATCTTGGTGTGACTGAAGCGCCTCCCGTACATAGCGACGCCGAGTACCTGGATAATCTGACTCGAAAGATCTTTATCTCGGGATTCTCTGGCGATCCAGTCGCGCCCCGATGGCCCCGTTTTAGAGAAGTTTTCTACGCCTTTGATCCGGGGACCGTTGCCGAGATGCCGGATCTGTTGATTGATCACCTACAGCAGGACCCGGGAATCATCAGGAACAAGCGCAAACTACGTGCGACGGTCGCGAACGCCTCGGAGTTCGTGCGAATAGGTGAGGAGTTTGGCTCGTTTCACGACTACCTCCGCTCGCTGGATGGCCTGCCGTACGAGCGACGGGCGCGAGAGATCGGTAAGCGATTTGCATCCGTCGGCCCAAACACGGTCTATTACTTTCTTGAGGGTGCCGGTGAGCCTGTGCCTCCGGTAAAACCCGAAGGCGTCAAATCGAAAAAGAAGCGATTGGCAAAAAGGAGCCATGAACGTGCCAGATAACGACCTGAAAATCGGCGTAAACCTGAGCGATGTAGCCGACACTGCGCGCCACGCGAAGCAGTCGGAAAACTACGGCTTTGACTTCGTAGGCGCAGGCGAACACGTCATGCGTGACGACCCCAGCGGGCCGACCCAGCTCGCTCTTTCCGCACTCGCCGTCGCCGCAGGCGCGACCGAGCGCGTATCGTTGCTCAGCTCCATCGTTATCGCACCGCTGCACCATCCGGTGTTGCTGGCCAAAGAGGCGGCGGTCGTGGACCTCGCATCGGGTGGACGGCTGATCCTTGGGATAGGTGTCGCAGGCGAATTTCCGGCGGAGTTTGAGGCGATGGACATCCCGCTCAATCAGCGTGGCACGCGTACAGACGAGGCGATCGAGGTGGCGCGCGCAATATGGGCCGGGTCTGACGCCAGCCATCATGGCAAGCGCTTTAATTTCGATGGTTTCACCCTCTCGCCCCCTACGCACAGCCCTAGTGGACCGCCGATCTGGGTGGGTGGACGAGGTGAGCCGGCGATGGAACGCGCGGTACGCGCCGGAAACGGATGGCTACCGTACCTGTTTACACCTTCGCAGTACGCGAGAGGCGCTGGACAAGTGCGGGAGATGCTTGAGAAAGCGGGGCGCGGCGACGAGGCCGATTTTGGTTACGGACTCCATTTGATGACTGCGCTTGGGTCCTCCCACGAGGAGGCGCTAACTGCGGCAGCCAAAGGGTTGTCCGATGCGTATCGTTACTCCGGGAGTTACGAGGACCTTGCCGAGCGATACGTTCTACTCGGCCCACCCGAGGAAGCCGCAGAACGTATCAACGAGTTTCGGGAAGCGGGAGCGGGACATATTCTGTTGAGCTGGGTAACGCCGTTCGATCAGATCGATGAGCAGATTGCGATGGCCGGCGAAGGCTTGCTGCCGCTTCTGCGAGGTTGAGGCCGCCTGCGGGACTCCCGTATAAGGAGCGAATTGAGCCCTTTCAGGCTCGTGGGGCTATACCTAGAATGGCTTGAACCTGTGAACGAATTGGAAACTTAATCCGGGTCCGAGGATTATGGGCCCTATCCGACGGGATGAACTTTGGCTGAAGATCAACGTGTTGACCTGGGACTTGTAGATTCGATAGCGGCCGAGACCATCGGCGAACCGGGGCAACGGACCTTTAATATCACAGCGCGCAGTTCGCGAGGGCAGGCCATCGTCTGGATGGAAAAAGATCAGCTCTTTCAACTTGCGCTGGCGATAGGTCAGCTTTCCGAAGATCAGAAACCGCCTGATCCACCGTCTGCTTTCGTGCCGGAGTACGCCCACACCGGGGAGCCTGTGAGCGTCGAATTCAAGGTCGGCGACATGCGGGTGCGATACGACACGTCCACCGACGTCTTTACGATGGAAGCGACGGATCCCGGGGACAGGGACGACGATGACGGCCCTGGAGAGACACAGGCGGAGGAACAGGTGGCGGTCCAGTTCAGCTTCAGGCGTTCAGATGCCAGGGTACTGGCGGAAGATGGACAGAAAATCGTGGCCGCCGGACGTCCGAGGTGCCCGTACTGCCACAGCCCCATAGAACCGGACGGACACGTATGCCCCAGGTCAAATGGGCACAGTAAGACGGGAATCCCGGTGGAGTGAGTCCGCAGACGCGTGACTCCTTCATTGCGGGGATTTCGGCATACGGATGACGCTACAAGACGCCTTCAACTCGGACAGAGGCCCGGTTCTGGATGGCCGTTCTGAAGACGACATCCTTGATCTGTTACAGACGGCCGAAATCGTCGAGACCGGGTTGCACCCGGACGGTTCAAACTACGTGTTCATCGTGCGTTTTGAGACAGATCTCGGCGGGGACGTACCTCTCCTCGGCGTGTACAAGCCGCATTCCGGCGAACGTCCACTGAGGGACTTTCCCCGCGGGTTGCACAAGCGCGAACGGGCGTCGTACCTTCTCAGCCGAATACTGGGTTGGCCGGCGATCCCACCGACGGTAATACGAGACGGGCCGCACGGGGAGGGGAGCGTGCAGATGTTTATCCACGCCGATGCGGAAGAGACTTATTTCACGATGCGGGATGAGCAATCCGAGCAGTTCGAGTCGATCGCCGGATTTGACGTCATCGTAAATAACGCTGATCGGAAGGGCGGCGCTTGCCTGAAGGACGCGGACGGCAAGGTGTGGGCGATCGATCAGGGTCTTACATTCAACCCGTATGCACGCGTCCGAACGGTGATGTTCGAGTTTTGCGGTCAACCGTTTAGCGCCGGACTGGTAGATAGCCTGAAACGGCTTCGACCTAGATTGGCCCCGGACTCAACTGAGGATACTGAGCCGGCTCTGGATCCGGAACCGCATGCAGCGCTGCTGGCCGAGCTGAAATCAGTGCTGTCCGAGGGCGACATCGACGGGCTTCGAGATCGAATAGACACGATCCTTGAGGATGCAGTTTTTCCAATGCTGGACGAGTATTACAACGTCCCTTGGCCGCTGGTCTGACCTTGCGCTCTCGTTAACCGGGGGTGACCGCTGCAGCGAAGGGCAGTTCTACGACCTCAACGGGACCGTTGACGCTCTCCAATACGGTCCCGGGCTCGGTATGCGCGTTGCGGACATATGCCATCGCAATCGGTCGGCCGAGCGAACGTGAAGTGACAGCGGACGTGATGCGTCCAACTTCCCGGTCTCCGGCTTTAAGTGACGAATCGGCGGACAGCGCTGTACCTGAATCCGATAACAACCCCACAAGCCGTCGCTGTAACTTGTTGTACGTGTCCAGCCGCGCGATTACTTCCTGCCCCATGTAACAGCCTTTGTCGAAATCGACATAAGGCAGGAGCCCCGCTTCTAGAGGGTTCGCTTCGTTCGAAATCTCGCTGCTGCGGCCGGACAACCCCAGCTCTACTCGGAGCACGTCGAAGGCGTCCTCGCTCGTGGGAACGCCACCTGCAGCGACGAGTCCGTCCCAGACCTTGCTGGCCTGAGACTTCTCATCTATAAGCACTTCGTATGACGCCAGTGACGGGCCTGAGATCGCCACGATCTCGACCCCAACCCCATCGATTTCTGACGTTATATCGCGGCCGGGTTCGGGAAGGTTAATGCCCAAATCCGTTGCTTTCGGTCCTGAAATGGTTATCTGCGCCGACGTCGCTGTCGAAACGGCGAAATCGCAGTCCTCACCGAAGTTGTAACGATCCAGCCATTCGACAACCGTGTCTTCGGCGTCAAGTCCCGTCAGGAGGATGCTCTCGGTCGCAGAGCGGCGTACAACGGTGATCAGTTCTATTACGCGTCCGATCTCGGACGTGAGAACCGTGACCACAACATCGCCATCGGCCAACCCAGTAGTTTCGTTGGTGGAAAATCGATTGATCAGATCAAGAGCGTCACCGCCGGACGCGACCACACGCCCCATGTGTGACCGGTCAAGGATGGCGACGCCGGTCGAGAGCGCGTCGTACCCAGCGTCAAAGTTGTCGAGGCTCGAGGACACGTTACTTCCTAAGCGGAGAACGAGTCGCCGCAGCCGCAGGTGCGGGTCGCGTTCGGGTTCGTGAACACAAACCCTTTGCCGTTCAATCCGTCCGAAAAGTCAAGCTCGGTCCCGGCCAGGAAGATGTAACTCTTCTTCGGGACGTAAAGCTCTAACCCGTGATGCTCGATTATTTTGTCGTCATCCTGCGGTCCTTCGACGATGTCTAGTACGTACTCAAGCCCGGAACAACCGCCGCCTTTTACGGCGACCTTCAGGCCGAATGTCTTCATATCGTCTCGGACAGCGTACTGCTTCACTTTGGAAGCTGCCTTCTCAGTGATGTAGATCGTATTTGCAGGGATTGCCGGCTTGGAAGTGCTTACCAACTGGACCTCCGGGCGATAGGCGTCCCGATTCAAGAGATCGGGTTCGGGCGCATACTCGCGTAGATTCTGCCACTTATTCTAGCTTTGAGTTCCAGACCGGTCAAAAAGCGTGGCGGTTCGGGGCGATGGTCATAGAATATAAGGGCCACTTACGGACCCGTAAATTTTGTGTCCGCACCCCCCGGTGTGTAACTGAGAAATAGAACCGAGAACTCGATTTTGAGTCAGCAACAATCCAAGCCTCGCATCGTGGTCATAAACCACAGAGCGGCCAACATTCACAGCGTCAGCAAGGCGCTTGAGCTCTGTGGGGCCGATGTCGAGGTGACAGGTTCCGCAGAAGCCCTCTTAAACGCCGACGGCGCATTGCTGCCTGGCGTTGGTGCCGCGGACGCAGCCATGCGCGCGCTCGGAGAGTTGAACCTCATAGAGCCCATCCGTGAGTTCGCACGTTCTGGCAGGCCACTGATGTCTGTGTGCCTGGGTATGCAACTCCTTTTCCCCGACTCAGACGAGGGGAAGCTGCCGGGTCTTGGGATTATCGACGGGCGAGTAGCTAGGTTCGATGTCGATCAATCGGTCGGCGACGGCTCGAGACTCAAGGTGCCCCACATGGGCTGGAACTCGGTGAACTTCACGGCCGAAGACGCAGACAGACACCCGGTGTTCAGGGGAATACCTGATGGATCGTATTTTTACTTTGTCCACAGCTTCCACTGCCTGCCGTCAGATCCTGCCGATACCGCCGCCACGACCGAGTACGGCGGACCTGTTTGCGCCGCCGTGGTGAAAGGCGAGCTCATCGCCACCCAGTTCCACCCGGAGAAGAGCGCGGATCGTGGTCTCCAGATATATACAAACTTTGTACGCCACGTAGCTGAGACTGCTGCGTCACGGGTGGCCTGATTCTCACGTTAATTTTCCAGAAAAGCGTCGTTTCATGGATGTGATCCCCGCGATCGACCTGAGAGGCGGTAAGTGTGTTCGCCTCCATCAGGGTGACTACGCTCGTGAAACCGTGTTCGATGACGATCCCCTGTCGGTATTGCGGCGTTTTGAGGCCGCGGGTGCCACTCGCGTGAACATCGTTGATCTGGACGGAGCGCGTGACGGCACGCGCACCAATGCCGGAGTGGTCGCAGAAATGGCCGCCGCTGCGACGATCCCTCTACAGGTTTCTGGTGGCATAAGGGACGCCCGAACCGCCGCTGCGCTGGTCGAGGACGGCGTGGCGCGTGTGGTGTTTGGAACGGCCGCGGTCGAAGTGCCGGACGAGGTCCAAACCGCTATCGCCGACCTGGGAACCGAGCGCGTGGTAGTAGGAATAGACGCCCGTGACGGCGTTGTAGCCACGCGCGGGTGGACCGCCTCTGCGGGTATTCGGGCGCTGGACATGGTGCGAAATATGGCCGATCTGGGCGTTTCACGCATCCAGTACACAGATATCAACCGAGATGCCACCATGGCGCACCCTAACTTTGCTGCCGCGGCTGAGATACTGGACAACACTACCTGTCGTATCCTTATAGCTGGCGGCATCTCTTCGATCGATGACCTACTCAAGCTCAAAGAGCTCGGAATCGATGGGGCGGTACTTGGCCAGGCCATCTATACCGGCGCCGTTGATCTGGCGGAGGCCGTCTCCGCGATCCAGGCGCATTCCTGAACAGTGAATAGAGACAGAGACATTTATGCCGACAAAGTTCCCGGTCGAACGCGCTGACGTCCTGCTATCGAAATCGGACCCCGGCGCCGTTGACCCGCATCTCCTCATCGCCGAGTTGCCGCTCCGGACCGATATGACGGTCGCGGACATCGGCTCAGGGCCGGGCTATTTCAGCGTCCCACTTGCCAAGTACCTGTACGACGGCAAGGTCTATGCCATAGATGTGCAGCAGGGAATGCTGGACATCGTCGTAAAACAGGCTGAAGCGGTACGCGTCAACAACATCGAAACGGTGTTGTCCAAGGAAGCCAAAATCCCGCTCGATGACGCGTCCGTTGACATTGCACTGCTTTCCAACGTATTTCACGAGACCTCTTCTCCCACACGCCTGATCCGTGACGTGGAACGGATCGTCAAAAAAGGCGGATGGATCGTCATAATGGAGTGGAAGAAAGAGGAGATGACCGCAGGGCCACCACTGAAAGAGCGGATAGCTTTGGAAGACGTCGAGAAGCTGATCGATAAGATCAACTTGCCGATCAAAGCCCGGCGTACCATCGGCAAGTCAAGGTATCTGGTCCTGGTCGAAAAGTAGGGCGAGATGCTTGCCTACCGCATCATCCCGTGCCTGGATATCGACAGCGGACGGGTCGTCAAAGGCGTCAGCTTCGTAAACCTGCGCGACGCCGGTGATCCTGCCGAGATGGCCCGTTTTTACAACGAAGCTGGTGCCGATGAACTGGTATTTCTGGACATAACCGCCAGTTCCGATGACCGGGACACGATGGTGGACGTAGTTAGACGCGTCTCTTCCGAGGTGTTTATCCCGCTTACGGTCGGAGGCGGGATACGATCGGTCGAAGATGTTCGACGGATGCTGGAAGCGGGTGCAGACAAAGTTTCCATGAACACTGCTGCCATCAACCGGCCGGAGCTGATCCGGGAAGCTTCCGCCGAGTTTGGAGCACAGTGCATAGTTCTCGCCATCGACGCCAAACGCGTTGATACGCCGGGCGATGTCCCTCTTGAGGGCCGCCGGGACCTCGTCGCAGAGTCCCCGTGGTGTGTGTTCACTCACGGTGGACGAAATCCGACCACACAGGACGCCGTCAAGTGGGCGCAGCACGGAGCGGAGTTGGGCGCTGGAGAGATTCTCATCACCAGCATGGACACCGACGGCCAGAAAGACGGGTACGACCTGGAACTTCTCCGGGCCATATCCGACACGGTCAGTATTCCGGTGATCGCGAGCGGCGGAGCAGGAAATCTGGACCACATGTACGACGCCCTCCACGAGGGACACTCCGACGCCGTTCTGGCTGCGAGTATTTTCCACTTCGGTGAATACACGGTGGCCGAGGCCAAACAGTACTTATCAGACCGCGGGCTTCCCGTGCGTTTACCGACTACTTCCGGGTAGATTTAATCAACACATCAATGCCTACCGGTGCACTCCTGTAGGCATTGTCCCCTTACGCCGCGTAAAAGGAACCACAGTCTCAGCATGAAATCACCCCGGAAGCCTGACGCCATCATGTTCGACGTGTACGACACGTTGTTCTTGAACGACACCAACGCCTGGAAGCGCGCATTCCAGCAGATCGCTGAAGAGCAGGGCCTGGATATTACCGGCGCAGATCTGTGGACGCGTTGGAAGAAGTTCGAGGTTGGCTTCCGGAAATGGCGTACGAACATGGACGATCCAGAGAGTTCTCCGCCCTTCAAGAGCTACGAGACGGCATGGCGCGAGTGTTTTGAGAAGGTGTTTGAGCAGGACAAGATCCCTGGCAATGCCGTTAACGCATCCCGCCAGGCCGTCACCCACATGTCACATCGGGACCCGTTCCCTGAGACGGTGCACGCGCTCTCGGAACTTAGTGGTCGTGTCCCTCTAGGCGTTTTCTCGAACGCCGACGACGCGTTCCTACGACCGATGCTTGACGAGTATGGTTTGACCTCCAAATTCGAGATCATTGAGTCCTCGGAATCCGCCGCCGTGTACAAGCCGCACCCAGGCGCGTTCAAACACATGTTTGCGGCGATGGATGTCACCCCGAGCAAGTCCTGGTACGTGGGCGACCATCTGTACGACGACATACGGGGTGGCTCGGAAGTCGGCGCGTCGACGATCTGGATCAACAGGACCGACGCCCGACGCGGCCCCGATGACGCCATACCGACGAAAGAGATCACCAGCCTGATGGACCTCGTAGATCTGTTCGATCGGGCATAACATGCACGGGCGCGGCCCGGATTATTTGGGCAGGCAGCGCCCGATTTATTTGGGATAGTGCTCTGGCGAAATGGGCGTTTAGCCCAACACAGGTATTGCCTGGGTTATTTCGATAACAGTTTCGGTTCATTGGATGCCTGCCCCAATACCTTTGATCTGATATTTTTAATCACGACTTTCAAGCCGTAATAATCCAGGCTGCGCCTGCTGAGGGAACACAACATGGCGGCGACTCTGACCTTTGACGATAGGGGCCTCATCCCGGCGATCGTCCAGAACGCGGGTGATGGCCGTGTGCTTACGCTGGCCTATATGGACGCCGAAGCGTTGCGACGGACCATCGAAGGCCCGGACGTCTGGTTCTACAGTCGTAGCCGACAGGAGCTGTGGCAGAAGGGCAAGACTTCAGGGAACTACCTGAAGGTCCGCTCCGTATCACTGGACTGCGATGGCGACGCCGTGGTCGTCCAGGCGGAACCGGCTGGGCCTGCGTGCCACACCGGGGAGGCCAGTTGTTTCCACACAGATCTAGATGCCGGCGCGTTGGCGCAGGCGGAATCAGTAGAGCGGATGGGTCCGGGGGAGATTGCCCGGCTATTCGCGGTTATCGAGGACCGTAAGGCCAACCCGGCCGAGAGTTCATACACGTCCGAACTGTTCAGGGACGGCGTCGATAGGATTGCCCAGAAGGTGGTCGAGGAGGCCGGCGAGACGGCCATCGCAGGAGTGCGTGGGGTCCGCGATAGGATCGCGTCTGAAACGGCCGACATGCTCTATCACACGCTGGTGTTGCTATCGGCGACAGAAGTCACCCCGGACGACGTGTGGTCAGAGCTACGCTCCCGCCGAGCCCCTTAGTGGCTCAATAATTGGGAGTGCAAAGAGCGACACGAGTGGCGCCGAATTATTCGGCCGTACTTGTGTCGCTCCCTTGCTCAGGGTCCAATGGAACCGGCGTCCCCGTAAACACAGCCTCCCCGTTATCCAGCGCTATCGCCGCCTGGATGGATGCGATGGCTACCTCACACTGGCCGTCGTCGGGTCGTTTCGTCGTCAGATTCTGAAGCAGCAGGCTGGGCCACGCCACAACCTTGACCCACCACCAATCCGCGTGCCGTCCGTTGAAGCGAATGATCTCGTAACTGACGGCCGCGACCACCGGTATCAGCACGATCCGGGATGCGAAGTGGATCCACAACGGATCGCGTGGGAAGAACATGAAGGCGACGATCGAGACCAGAACCACGGTCAGCAGGAACGCCGTCCCGCATCGTGAGTGAGCAGTCGGGTGAAGTCGTAAGCCTTCCGGGGTCAACGGATCGCCGTTCTCGTGGGCATGGACGGCCATGTGCTCTGCACCGTGATAGCCGTACAGGCGTTGGATGTCAGACATCCTGCCGATCAGCCAGATGTACCCAAGGAAAAGCAGGATCCTGATCCCGCCCTCTCCGGCGTTCGCAGCCCAGTAGTTCCAGCCGAACGACTCAAGGCCGCGTGACAGGAACAGGGGGATGATGAAGAAGATAACGATCGCGAGCGTGAGAGATAAAGCGATCATTCCGCCAAGTGCCAGCCCGCCCAGCGTCTGTTCTTCCGCCGGCTCGCCGTCTTCCGCCTCATCTTCCTGAGGAAGGGTGGCGTTGGCGGACACGGCGAGCGCCTTCATGCCAAGCGTCAGCGTTTCGGCGAGCACCGCTATACCGCGTAAAAAGAGGATGCGACGCCAGCGGTTCAGCCACAACTTACTTTGTGGGAGCGGCTGGACCATGATCTCGCCGTCCGGCTTGCGCACGGCAACGACGGCGTCGCTGGCCCCACGGATCATGACGCCTTCGATAACGGCCTGTCCGCCGTACAGCGCGCCCTTGGGAGGCGATTCGGCCATCGGTCTCTTCCTCCTGTTCCTGGTTCACTGCCTGGTCTATCGCTCTTACGCAACGAGCCTGCACATAAAGTGCAGGCTCGTTCTAATCGTGTCTTGGTACCCGGTGCGCCCGGAAACCTGTTTAGGAAACCGGGGTTAGTCGGTGTCTGATTTGGCTTCTTCAGAGTCTCCGTCAACAGAATCCTCATCCTCTGAGGCTTCTGCATCTTCGGACTCGGCCTCGTCCGGAGCGTCATCAGTCGGCCGCGCTTCACCGGCCAGCATCGAAGCCTGCGTTGCAGCCCTGGCTGATTCGCGCTCGACTTCTGCTGCCGCCTCGGCTTCCGCCTCGGCTACGGCTGAGCGTTCGGCCGTAGCCGAGGCCAACTTCGCTGCTTCCTCCGCACTTCCAAGGTTGAACCGTCGCATCAAGCGTTCAACACGACCCTCCGTGTCAACGATGCGCTGCTCACCTGTGTAGAACGGGTGGCAGTTACTACACAGTTCTACGGTGATGCTGGCAGACGTTGATCCGGTGGTCCAAGTGTTGCCGCAGGCACAGGTGACCTGTGTATCGGCGTGGTAATCGGGATGTATTTCTGTCTTCATGTCTGGCGTTGTCGCCCCATGTCACTAGGAAAGGGTTAGGAGGTTGTTACCGCTACCGGGTAGACCGCCGCACGCTTCCTTGTTTTTGTGTCGTGTTCGTAAGCAACCTGGCCGTCAACCAGTGCGTACAGCGTGTGGTCTTTACCAACGCCTACGTTCGTTCCGGGACGGATCGGTGTGCCTCTCTGGCGTACAAGAATCGTTCCGGCGGTCACATACTGACCACCGAACCGCTTCACGCCAAGTCGCTGTGAGTTTGAATCGCGGCCGTTGCGAGACGTGCCGCCACCCTTCTTATGTGCCATTAAATTCTCCTCCTCAGTGTGGAGGTTCTCTAACCCTCCCCCGTAAATGAATCCGGGTTATCCCAGCAACTGCCGGGTGCGGGGCTACTTGATTGAGATGCCTTTTATCAGCAACGATGTGTAGGGCTGACGATGGCCCTTCTTAACGCGGGACCGGGTCTTGTTCTTATACTTGAATACCGTAAGTTTCTCGCCGCGCCCGTGCTCCGCGATCTCCGCGGATACAGCAGCGTTCTCGACAACAGGGTTGCCGACCTGGAGCGATCCATCGAGTGAGGTCATCAGTACGTCGCTAAAATTGACGCTGTCGCCAATCTCGCCTTCGAGTTTTTCGACGTTCACCGTGTCACCTTCGCGGACCCGGTACTGCTTCCCACCCGTTTTTATGATTGCGTAATCAGTCATTACACCAGCCTAACCGTGCAATTCTACGAGCGCGACCGGCCCTCGGTCAACGAATTTAGGTATGCAAATGGCGTGTCTATTCGTAGGTTGGGGCATCCAATTCTCAAGTGCATAGCCTGGGCCACCCATTTTCGACCGTGAACCGGGTGATCCTGGCCCAAGGAGGAACATGATGCCGGAGACCGAACTGACCATGCTCGAGACATCGCACGCCTATTTCAATGAATCGTGCGACCTTCTCGAACTTGATGATGGAATGCGGCAGGTTCTGTTGAACCCGTGGAGGGAACTTTCGGTGGCCGTCCCCATCAGGATGGACGACGGCAGTATCCGGGTGTTCAACGGCTTTCGGATACAGCACAACGGGGTTCGCGGCCCTTACAAAGGCGGAGTTCGGTTTGCCCCGGCCGCGGACGCGGATCACACGAATGCGCTCGCCATGCTGATGACGTGGAAGACGGCGCTGGTGGATATCCCGTTCGGTGGTGCAAAGGGTGGGGTGCAGGTCAGGCCATCGGAGTTATCTGAAGACGAACTGAACCGGTTGACTCGACGTTATACATCCGCGATCTCCCACATCATCGGCCCCAACCGGGATATCCCAGCGCCGGACATGGGAACGAACGCCCAGGTGATGGCATGGATGATGGACGCATATGGCCAATCGCATGGTTATGCGCCCGGCGCCGTGACCGGCAAACCGATCGAGCTCGGCGGCTCCTACGGCAGGGAGGCGGCGACAGGTCGCGGCGTTTGTGACGTGGCGGCGCTTGCTGCGTCCGATGTCGGGATCGAAATGCGCGGCGCAAGAATCGCCATACAGGGATTCGGGAATGTAGGCTCATTTGCAGCCCAGCGTATGGAGGAGATCGGAGCGAAGGTCGTCGCAATCTCGGATGTCAAGAGTGCCCTGTACGACAACAACGGTCTGGACATAGACCAGATCCTCGAACACGTCGCCAAAACGAGAACTCTAGAAGGCTGTCCCGGGGGGGAGTCAATCACAAACGATCAGCTTCTGGAACTGGACGTCGATATTCTGATTCCTGCGGCTATTGAAGGCGTTATCACTATGGCGAACGCCGCAGATATAAAGGCAAAACTGATTGTAGAAGCCGCAAATTCGCCGGTTACTTACGGCGCAAATGCCATTCTCGAGGAACGTGGAATTACGGTGATACCGGACATCCTGGCCAACGCCGGCGGGGTGATCGTGTCCTACTTTGAATGGGCGCAGAACATACAGCGTTTCCGATGGACGCTTGAGCGGGTCAATGAAGAGCTGTATTCAATCATTAGCAGCGCGTACCTTCGTGCCGCCGACATGGTAAAGGAACGCCGGATCACGCAACGGTCGGCTGCATACGCGGTCGCCGTTGGCACGGTGGCAAGGGCGACGGAACTTCGCGGATTTATCTAGACCGGGCCTGGAGATCCCGCCGTGGTTGAGCCCCGTTTAGTCCAACTCTATCTTCCCGAATTTGCCGGTGTAGTAAAGCAGGGGATCGCCATCGTTGGTCGTTAGCTGAACGGCTTCGCCGACGAAGATGGTGTGATCGCCGGCGTCGTGTGCGGCGACAACCTTGCATGACATCGCAGCCAGTGCCCCGGAGATTACGGACGGCCCCTCGTCGCGTTGTTCCAGCGGAACTTCCACATCGCCGGTGCGGTCCGCTGCGTCGCGGACGTAGTACATGGCGATGTCCGCCTGATCTTTTCGCACGATACTGATCCCAAACCAGCCGTCATCGTTTATGTAACGGTGTGTGTTGCGGGATTTGTCCACGCAAACGAGCGCCAGCGGCGGATCAAGCGAGACGGATAGAACGCCGTTCGCCGTCATGCCGTGGGTGCCGCCGCCTGGCTCGTCTGATGTGATTATCGTCACGCCGGTGGCGAATCGTCCCCAGGCGTCTCTGAACTCGGATTGTGTGATCGGATTTTCCCTGGCCAGCGTCGTCCTCCCCAATAGTCCCTGAACGCATCGATAATTTTGACTGATCGTCGGCCGAGGCCGTGCAGCCGGATTATAGGGCGCGTTGACCGGAGTGGGTGAACGGCCCGAAAAAGTTCCGGATTAGCTCCGTCGGAATCTTAAACGCGGATAATCACGCCGTCCTTTAGCCCCTGTTCGACCTGCTCAGGCGTCACTCCGAATTCCATCGCCACTTCGAGTGTGAAGGACCTTCCTCCCGCTCTTCTACCCAGCACGTGATGTCCGCCGATTGTAAGAAACTCGGCCAGTTTGTCTCTGCGAGTCCACCCGTACTCGTAGTCGTTGTATATCCAGGGGCTGCGCGCCATACACCATGGGGCGATGGTGAATCTGACGGTCGAAGGGGACTCTGGCGATGGTTTTGGCGCATCGGGCATGTCCCCAATTATCGCGGCTAGGTAACCGCGCTGCATCTTTTCAAAAGAGAAATCTTCTTTCAAGATCGTTCGAACAGCATCGGTGTCGATGTCGTTACCAAGAGCGCTAATTAACGAGCCATTTATGTCCTTACCATTCAGTGACAGGTACTGAATTGACGCGCTATCAGGCAGGTTCCAATCGAATGTGTAGACGCCGGGAATTCGCATATCTCGAAGCGCGCCAACGCGCGCCGCGATCACCGGCGTCCCGCATGCGAGGGACTCGTAGGCCACTAGACTGAACGACTCTATGAAGTTTCCGGGGCACAGGGTCACGTCGGCAAAGCTGTACGCGTCCGCGGTTTCATCGCCACTCCACCAGGGCGTGAACTCCAGACAGTCCATCACGCCCCCAGCGGTCGCAAGCTGTATCGCGTTGTCGTAAAACTCACGCGTCTCTGTGGAACTTGTCGCATCAACGTGCCGCGGTACGAGAAGCCTGACATTCCGATCCGGAAGCATTCGCGCCAGTTCGCCGGTTATCTCGATAGCTTCAGCGATCCCTTTGCGCGGGTCGGGCCTGTGCGGCCACAGCAACACAAGATCGCCTTCGGCGCGTTCCCGTACACCCCGGGGAGTGACACCGGGGCTGGGGCGGTAGATCTGCAGATCGATGCCGTTCGGCACCACCACCACCGGCCCGCCAGATCTTCCCGGGGTAGCGCCGACCGTCGCGTCGATGCATCGCTTCAAATAATCCGAGGGTACGATAGTGATATCGGCGTCGAACCCGAATGCCGATATGAGAGCGGTCTCGTAATGAAAATCGTGGAAGGACCGGACCACCCTGCGGCCTTCTGGGATCAGGTTCCGCAGGTAGAAGGTGTCGGCATGGAGGTAGACGGTCTCCGCCCACTCGAACACAGGGGCGATGGCTTCAGAGCTGTGCAGTATCTGGTAGGGCGGCACCTCCCACGGATCGGGGAAATAGCCGGTCAGTCGAAGAAGGGGCTCGACCTTGACACTGGGGGCGAGTTCGAATCCCCCGTCGTTTTCAGGCCGCCATGAGCAGACAACACGAACCTCTGCGCCGGCGTCGGCGAGTCCCCGTAACACCCCGTCCAGAATGCGCTGGGAGCCTCCGTGGACCACCCCAGGCAGGATCGGTGCAATGGATACAACGGCGACGCGCTCAAGCATGGGCATCAGTTAGGCCGGGCCGCCACAAAGGCGGCCCGGCCTGAAACCTAATCTTCTTCTTCGGTCTCCGGCGCTTCGTCCTCTGGCACCTCGGGTGCAGATTCGTCAGACGCCATGTCTTCAGAACCTTCGACTAATTCGCCGGTGACCATTCCGTTTTGCGGGGCTGTTTCGGTCCCTGACGCTGCAATCTCTTCTTCACTCAAGAGATCAGCTGGAGCTTCCCGTGTTTTCATGGCACGGATAGCGCTAACAGCATCGCCGGTGTCCGGCACAGCCATGATCACACCCTGGGTGATGCGACCGGTCTCCCGGACCTCGTTCAGGTGGACCCGGATGACTTGAGCCTTCTCCGTCAAGATGAGGACCGTATCGTCCCCGTCGACCTCGCGATCGACCACCTGAGCGGCGGCCACTCGACCATTCTTGCGAGCGATCTTGAGGGTGATGAGACCCTTGCCACCCCGCTTTTGCTGGCGGTATCGACGCATCTCCGAAAGTTTTCCGTAGCCGCGCCGGGTAACCACAAGCAGCGAGCCGGTGGGGCTCACCACGTCTGCCGAGACGATCTTGTCGTTGTTCTGCAGCGTCATGCCCCGCATACCGCCCGCAGCGCGCTGACGCGCCCGGATATCGGTGCTCGGGAAGCGGATCGCCATTCCCTGTTCAGACACCATGATGATGTCTTCCTCAGGGGTGGCGAGGATCACGGACTGCAACTCGTCACCCGGTTTCAGGTTGAAGGCGTTAAGCCCACCCCTCCGGATGTTAGCGATCTCGGGCAGGTGCATACGCTTGACCTGCCCGGCAACGGTCGCCATCACCAGGTACTTGTCTTCCCTGAGATCCGACACCGTTACGACGGCATTGACGTGCTCACGCGGTTCCAGATTGATGATGTTCGCCACGGGCGTACCGCGTGACGTTCTTGAGGCATCTGCGGCCAGTTCAAACGCACGGCTCGCGAAGACGCGACCGCGATCGGTGAACATCAAGAGGAAGTCGTGCGTGTCCGCGACCCTGAGGTGCGGCGTGACGTCGTCCTCTTTCGTCATTCGCTGGCCCTTGACGCCCTTACCGCCGCGGTGCTGTGACCGGTAGGTGGCGAGGGGGATGCGCTTCAGATAGCCGTTTGCGCTCAACGTGATTACTACGGTCTCGTGCGGTTCGGTATCCTCACGACGCCACTCTCCAAGCTCTTCCGGGTGAACGACCGTGCGTCGTTCGTCGGCATGCCTGCGCTTGAGATCCAGCGTCTCCTTGCGGACCACGGCGTAGACCTTATCTGGATTTGCGAGAAGATCTTCCAACTCGGCTACAAGCGCCATCAGTTCCTGGTACTCGTTCTCGATCTTTTCTCGTTCGAGAGCGGCCAGTCGACGGAGCTGCATGTCCAGAATGGCCTGGGCCTGCACCTGTGACAGGTTGAACTGCGTCATCAACCCTGTGCGTGCGGACTCGACGTCCGCAGACGCGCGGATCAGTGCGATAACCGCGTCAAGGTTGTCCAGGGCGGTGCGCAGTCCTTCAAGGATGTGCAGACGGGCACGTGCCTTGCTGAGATCGAACTCGGCGCGGCGTACGACAACCTCTCTTCGGAACTCGATGAAGTAACGAAGCGCCTCTCTCAGGGTGAACACCCGAGGCATGCCGTCCACGATGGCAAGCATGTTCGCCGAGAAGCTGGTTCTCAGCGAGGTGTGCTTGTACAGGACATTGAGGATCACGCTCACGGACGCGCCACGGCGCAGGTCCAGAACAATCCTCATGCCCTTGCGGTCAGATTCGTCCCGGACCTCAGAGATGCCTTCGAGTGTCTTGCTCTTGATCAGGTCAGCAATCTTGGCTACAAGGGTGGATTTGTTGACCTGGTACGGGATCTCCGTGAAGAGAAGATGCTGCCGGTTGTTGCGCTTGACCTCTTCGATCTCATGAGATGCCTGCATCATGATCCGGCCGCGGCCGGTGGCGTACGCGTTCCGGATGCCCTCGTTACCGTAGATGTGGGCGCCGGTCGGGAAGTCCGGACCCTTAACGAACTCCATCAGGTCATCCAACGATGCGTCGGGATGCCGGATCAGGTGTGCGATGGCGTCACAGAGCTCGCCCACGTTGTGGGGTGGGATGTTCGTCGCCATGCCAACTGCGATACCCGCTGCGCCGTTTACGAGCAGGTTCGGGAGAATGGACGGCAAGACCGTAGGTTCTTTTAGGGAAGTGTCAAAGTTGTCGATCCAATCGACGGTCTCGCGATCGATATCGCCCAGAAGCGTCATTGCGATGTGCGACAGCCGAGCCTCGGTGTAACGCATGGCGGCCGGAGGGTCGCCGTCCACACTTCCGAAGTTGCCCTGTCCGTCGACAAGCATCGCCCTCAGGGAGAAGGGTTGTGCCATACGGACCATGGCGTCGTACACGGCCGTGTCGCCGTGCGGGTGGTACTTGCCCAGCACCTCGCCGGTAATACGGGCGCTCTTCTTGTACGAAGACGTAGGGCGGATGCCCATGTCGTACATGGCGTACAAGATGCGCCGCTGAACGGGCTTTAACCCATCACGAATATCTGGCAAAGCCCGGGAAACAATGACAGACATGGCGTAATCCAGATAAGAATTACGCATCTCGTCATTGATATTTATTGGGCGGACTTCACCGATGTCCTGGCCTACCACGGCGGGTCTCCTGAATCGGGGGGGGGGGTGCGGGCCTCACACGGACGTCGATCCCGCGAGAATGGCCTACGTAAATCGGGGCGTGTTCCACATAAAAGTCGCACGATGCGCTGAACACGAATAAGACGAACCTAATTTTACCCTTTCATGTGCTCCCAAGCAAAGGTTGTTATCAACAGTGAGTTGTTCGTACTGGCAAGGCCGCGCGCTCGCGCACACGCGAGCAGTTGGGGGTTTTCGGGGAAAATCTCCGTGCTGATTTCGGGGGACCCCGAAAACGACGGGTCAGGCGTCCATTGAACGCTCTATAAATGAAGCCACGATGTTGTCGAATCGGGCAGGCAGAAGGTCCAGGTGATGGAGTGGCCATGCGACGCCGATAATCCAGTGGTAGCCGGGCATCTCGATCGCCTCGATGGCGCCGGTTTCAATGTCGTAAGCGCTCGCCATTAGCCCGGACGCTTTCTCCGCCTCACGTATAGCGAACTCGCCCGGACCGGGCGTCGCCACCGGGCCACCCGCGCCAATGGTCGCTGCCACCTTACCGCCCAGGGTGAGGAAGGTGCGCATTTTACCCAGCTCGACGATGCGACCCCCCCGACCGGGGCGTTGACCGACGGATATCGAATCAGCCAGCCGGACCGGTGGCTTGCCCCCTAAAGCGACGTTCAAGGCGTGCATGCCCCATCCAACGCCGAGGACCGGGATGTCCGCCTCCACAGCGGCCAGGAGGGCGGGTGGCGGTGATTCAGCCATAGCGCCGAACACAGACTCGCCGAATACAAGCAGACCGCCTACATCCGGCGGGAGGTCGGCGTCGGGCGCGAGAATCCGCACCTCCGGGCCAACGTCACAAAGCACCTGGCCAAACACGTCTGAGTCTTCGCCGGGCGCTGTGATCAACGACGGAAATTTCAACTCAGGCATCCGATACACCCTTCTGAGATCGGTTCATACGGAAACGTTCCTGTGAGTTGGTCTGGTCGATACGCCGGCGAATGTGCTGTTCTAGAACGGTATGTCCCACAACGGGTACCAGTGTTCCGTGGAGCGCTCAATGACCATGCCTTGACGGCTCAGCAACTTCGCGAGGTTCAATTCAGCCGGATGATCTCGATCGTCTGATCCGCGTGGAATGAACGGGTAGAACGTTTTGCGCTGATATGTGTAGAGCCAGTAGGCGGCCGACCCCGCGTAATGTGTGCCCCACACGGCGGCGATCATGATGCCGGGGTCCGCCTCTATCGAGAGGGCATTGCCGATCGTGAAGACGGAGTTGGTCAAATGTTCGAAATTGCCGTCCTCGAGGATCACCCACTGTGTTCCATGTTCATCGACCTGGACATCGTGGGAGGTCTTTGTAGCGCCGGGACCTTCGTTAAGTACGCCGCGCAACTTGCCCTCAAGTCCGTCGATGAACGGGTACTTGCCCTGCTCAGACGGCCGGAACAGCACGCCGGCCCTGCGGCCGGGGAGTATTTCGCCGACCGACTGTAGCCGGGCCTCGGCGGTGATTACGGTCTTGATGGCGTCCCAGTCCGATTTGGGAGCGGACGGTCCGCGCTTGAACAAAAATGCCATTTAGTTCTCGAACCGGATGTCTTCTGGCAGGCCGCGCATTTCACTCTCCATCTGTCGTAGTCGTGCGACTCGGTCTTCTATCGGTGGGTGTGTACAGAACAGGCTCTGGGCGGAGCGTCCTCTTGTGGCGCCGGATATATAGCCAGCGCGCTTGCTGCAATCATTTTACGCAGGTACCCGTGCTATAGCGCTGCTGATCTTCTCCAGTAGGATCTGCCAGTATGCTTGGGTTCGCGGTTAGCTCTGCACCGGTGTGGTTGGCTCCACACTCGCGGCATTGAGACACCGGCCAACATGAACACGGTGAGTACATGTGGCTGCGGAGATCGTTGTCTCGGGTGATACGTACGGGTGAAGTTGGATGCCATTGAGCTACCTGATGTAAATATGTAAATTGCCGCCGGGTGAATACCGTTAACTGCAACCGTATGCTGTGTTCAGATTTTCCGGTCAGAGGCGGGGATTCTTGGAATGTCAAATTCTAAGCCAAGCCCGGATGTCCCTCCTGCTGATCGTAGAATCAAGACACGGCTTGCCGACGATGCGATCCGCGCCCACCGGATTAATTGCTCTACACACATCAATACGAGAACGGTGATCAACAAGTTTGACAGTGACTCAAGATTCTCCAGGCTTTGGCGGCGGCAAAAACGCTGCGGAAACAGTCCCGGACGACGCAACGCTTACGGAAATCGAGCTGTACGCGATAGAAGTCGTGGAAGCGGCCGGGGAACTGGTCTCCGGGCGATTCGGCGGCGATCTGGATGTTGAATCCAAGGACGGCAACGGCGCAAATCCGGTTACGGACGTAGACCGGGCGAGCCAGTCGCTTATCGCAGAGATGGTGGGGGAACGCTTCCCGGAGCACATGATTCTCGGCGAGGAGGACGCTCCCAAGGATGAGCCTGACGCCCGCGACTTTATCTGGGTTGTCGATCCTATAGACGGCACGACCAATTACGTGAACGGCCATCCGGTTTACGCGGTTTCGATAGGCGTATTGCACCGGGGAGAGCCTGTCGCAGCGGCCGTCTGGACCCCGTGGCCTGCAGAAGGCGGTTTCGAGATCATGCATGCCCGGAAGGGCGGTGGCGCATGGATCGGAGATCGGAAACTCGCCGTGAAGAAGCCGTCGGGCGACGAGCCGCACCGGCCGAAGAGGGGCTGGCTCTCCACGATCCCCGGCAGTCTCCGATTCATGTTCAAGGTGGATCGAAGGATGCGCGGAAATTTGGGCGAACCCCGGACCACGGGCAGCGCCGTTTACGAGCTAGCGATGGTCGCCCGCGGTGTCCTGCAATACGCCCTGACCGGCGCAGTGTTCTCGTGGGACCTCGCCGCCGGGACACTACTTGTGAAAGAGGCCGGCGGTATCGTTCTCACCCCGGTCGGCCCGAGCGATCAGGTTGCCGGCGACTGGGCGATGCTGGACAGCTTCGCTCCTGCGTTTGAAAACACGCAGAAAACGACCAAAGAGATAAGGGCACTGAGACGGGTCGTGTTGGTCGGAGCGCCAGAGGTGGTGTGGTTCGTCTCAAAATATGTGACGAGGCGGCGATACGGGCCGGTTCGGCGACGATTACGTCGCTGGCTCCGCTAGTCTGGCTGACTACCGCCGGACCAGCATCTCGCCGCCGTCGACCAAAAGAATCTGCCCCCGGATCATCCGGGCGTCCTCACTACACAGGAATGCCACCACACGGGCCACGTCCTCCGGCACGACCACACGGCCTGAGGGCGTAGGGCGCTGCGCCATTTCGTACGCTACCGAGCCTTCAGGGAATGCGGTCACGGCGTCGGTCTGAATAAAGCTTGCGGAGACGGCGTTTACGGCGATGTTTTTCGGCGCAAGTTCCACAGCAAGATATCGTGTAAGTGACTCCAGTGCGGCCTTCGAGACACCGACGATGAAGTAGTCGGGAAGGACGGAGGTCGAGCCAGGGCTGGTGAGATTAACGATCGTCCCGCCGTCCGTCATCAGCTTCGCCGCCGAGATAGCGCACTTCCACGGTGCTTTGGCATTGATGTCCAGCGTCCAGTCCCAGTGCCGGTTCTCAAGCTCGGACGCCGGGCGCATGACGCCGGAAGCGGCGTTATTCACCAGGATGTCCAACTGGCCGTACTCCTCCGAAACTTTTTCGAATAGACCGTCTATGGCTTCAGAGTCGCCAAGGTGGGCACGGGTACGGAGGCAACGGACACCAAGCGCCGATATCGCCTCTTCAGCCTCGTGTGCGGCTTTGTGGTTTCGGAAATAGTTGAAAGCTATGTCGGCGCCACGTGTGGCGAGCTCCAGCGCGATGGCCCGTCCGATACCGCGCGAGCCGCCGGTAACGAGCGCTACCTTGCCAGAAAGGTCACCAGAATTTGATGCCATATACTTAGCGCTCCCTGTCCCGGCAGTGGACTGCATAACTGGCCCGTATATGGGTCCGTTAGTTGGAACCGGAAATGGCCATGCCGCCATCGGTTCGGAGGATGATTCCGGTTGTGTAACGGGCCGCGTCTTTGGCGAGGAATTCGGCGGCGACGGCGACCTCATCTGGAACGCCGAATCGACGCATCGGAATCCAGGTCATGATCGTGTCTTTAGTTTTCTGGGGCAGTCCGTCGACCGTTGCCGTTTCGATATATCCCGGAGCGATGGCGTTCACGGTGATGTTCCGCGAAGAGAGTTCCTTCGCCAGCGAGTAGGTCAACGAGTGAATCGCGCCCTTCGAAGCCGAGTAGTTAGCCTGGCCGATGTTGCCGCTGATCCCAACGACAGACGAGATGTTGATTATGCGGCCCCAGCGTGCCTTCACCATGCCAGGGACGGCGCGGTGGCAGCAGTAGTAGGTGCCGTTCAGATTGGTCTGGATCACACGGTCCCAGGCCTGGTCCTTCATCCGGAGAATGAGGGCGTCGTCGATGATCCCTGCGTTGTTCACGAGGATCTGGACGGGACCAAACGCCTCTTCCGTAGCGGCGAACATGGCGTCCACCTGTTCGCGCTCTGCAACGCTGCCCTGTACAGCGATCGCCTCTCCACCCTCAGATTTGATGGTCTCCACCACCTCCTCCGCGTCCCCCGGGTGGGTGTTGTAGTTCACAGCGATGCGGTGGCCCTGTCGGGCCAGCCGGAAGGCGATTGCCCGCCCGATTCCCCGGGATGCGCCGGTTATGAGCGTGCTGCGCGACTTTTCAGACAACGGAGCGTCCAGTTCTGATGCTATGTGCCGACCGCCCCGCGGAGTCTGTTCAACTCCGCCTCGGCCTGCTCTATGTAATTTAAGGCTACGGTCATTCTGGCGGTCTGGATAGCGCGGGAGACGGCTGGGGCCATGGCCTTTCCGTGACCGACGACGGCCACGCCCTTCACTCCGAAGAGGGGGCCTCCGCCGTGCGCTTCCGGGAGATTCGTCGTTTCATATATCCGTCGGCAGATCTCTTCGATCTCGGCGTCGGGTAGTCGACCGGCCATCATTTCCCGGATATCCGCTGACAGAGTCTCGCCGATCCCCTCCGTCAATTTCATCACGACGTTTCCAACAAAACCGTCGCACACAACCACCTCGGCTCTGCCATACGGGATGTCGTTGGCTTCAATATTGCCAATGAAATTCAGGCCGCTGATCTCTAGAAGCGTGGTGGCTTCCTTCACCTGTGTATTGCCCTTGCCTGCCTCAGCGCCAACGCTCAACAGTGCTACACGAGGATTCTCGGCGCCGAAAACTATCTTGGAGAACACGGCCCCCAGTGCTGCGTAGTCGGCAAGCTGCTGTGGCTTGCAGTCCAGGTTCGTGCCGATGTCCATGACGATCGTTCCAGGGGCAAGGCCGTAAAGCGGCCCCCCGAGAGCGGCGCGTTCGATCCCCTTGAACGTGCCGAAAACCACGGTCGCGGCCGCGATCGTAGCGCCCGTCGATCCCATGCTCACAAGCGCCTTTGCACGCCCGTGACGGACTGCGCTGGCGGCACGGAAGATCGAGGCGTTCCGTTTGGTCATGTACGCCGTTGCAGGGGCCTCGCCCTCATCCACCACGCCTTCGGACGGCTCGGTTGAGATTGGAAGTCCGTCCACGTCGTGTTTAGCAAGCTCGGATTCAACGGACTCGGGATCGCCGACTAAGATGATAGAAACACCACCCTCGCGTGCGGCCTGGACAGCTCCAAGCACGATCTCCGACGGGGCGTTATCGCCGCCCATCGCGTCAACCGCAATCGAGATCAAATGTTGTGTCTCTTGGGCCGTCAAAAGCTCTACCTAAAAACCGGCAAACTTCCGGAACTTCGGACCGCTTCCGCGGTGTTGCATAAAGGTCAGTCCATCTGGACGAACGCGTGCCCTGTAATCACGTCTTCGCCGTTGTCTTTCTTAACGCCGACAGTGATTTCCGCCGACCGCACGCCGTCCGACTCGGTCACTTTTTTGACCTCACCTGTTACGTGTATAGTCTCGCCCGGGAAAACCGGCGCGCGAAATCGTACTTTAAGACGCCCCCCGGACGCCCAGTTATTCGGATACGCGGAATTGAGCATTTCTGACACCATCGCAAGGGTAAGCATACCGTGGGCGATACGCTTGCCGAACGGCGTTTTGGCCGCGAACTCGGCATCCAAATGGATGGGGTTGGGGTCTCCAGCGGCGTCGGCGTACGCTTCAACCTGCGCCTGCGTCACCATGCGGTCTATGGAATCCAGCATGTCGCCGGGACGGATCGTCATGTCGCATTCACCAGTATTAGGCTGCTCGCGCTCGCGACCTCTTTCCCGGACTCGTCAACGAACAACATCTCTACCGTGGCGAAGCGGCTTCCTCTGCGTTCGGCGTTTGATTTCAAAGTTGCCCGTATCTCGAGAGTCTCTCCCGGGGTTACGGGCCGGTTGAACGATGCCTCTTGCGATGCATGGACCACCTCAACGGTGCCGTTCGCCAGCCCGAGGTGTTTGATGAAGCGCGACAACCCGGCGGCGATGACGGCCATAGATGGAACACGCTCAGCTGGTTGTGCCGATGTATCTCCCACCGCCGCCGTATACGCAGCGGCCTCGGTCTCAGTGATGATCAGAGACTCGGGGGGGAACTCGTGTCCGGCCGGAAGATCTTGAAGTGGCATGTGCTCTTACGTGCAGGTAATGAATCGAATGCAAAGTGAATTCTAGAAATGCCCCCGCCAAGTCGCAACGAACCTCTGCAACGTGACCCCACCCGGTGCAACCAATTTGAGGGCCTACGCTTCCGAGGTGCCGCGCGTCCCTTGCATATCTCTGGCCTCGGCGATCAGGCGGGTGGCAAGTTGAAACGACAACTCGTTGCGATAATCGAGCGCCGATAGTGCCAGGACTCTGAACACCACCCCCGACGAGACGCGTGCATCGACGCTCTCACCCAGTTTCGGCACCCGCACCCGCAACGCCTCGCCCATCGCCGCCGCCGCCGAGAGACCGCTGCGGTTGACGAATACCCGCGTCATGACGCGACCATCGTAGTAGAGCGACAAACCTGATTTGGTCTGGGTCAGCGTCAACCGCATATGAGCGCGGGGCTGTTCCAGAACCTTGTAGGCGTGATCAAGTGCCTTTGAACGTGAAATAGCCACTGGTTTGAAATCGCCAATCCGGGGTTTGTTGCGAAACCTGAATCTCTAGAAATTGGATCGGAAGTATAATCCGGGCGCCCGTGTGGAACCAATAAACTGGAGATTGACTTGGAACAAAATGGGGAACAGAGCGGGGATCGGATGGGAGACCTAACCGGACGCGTAGCCATCGTGACCGGCGGTGCGACGGGCATTGGGCGCGCTATCGGGATAAAGATGGCCGAGGTAGGCGCGGACATAGTCGTATCAGACATCGACGCCGACGCCTGTAAGCGCACCGCGACCGAGATCGTAGCGATGGGTGTTCGCTCTGTGGGGATCCCTGCGAACGTTACCGACCCGGAAGTCGTGAGCCGGATGGTGTCGGAAACGATTAGCCAGTTTGGCAAGATCGATGTGCTGGTCAACAACGCCGGGGTGGCCGGTGCGCCCGGATGGTATGAGCACGAGACCTCGCGGGAAGAAGACTGGGCTTTTACCTTTGGCGTGAACGTCAAGGGGATGGCGATAGTGACCGACGCCGTGATCCCGCACATGAAATCGGCGGGATTCGGGAAGATCGTCAACCTGGCGTCCATTGCAGGGCGACAGGGCCGTCCATCGCTCCCGCACTACTCCGCCACAAAGGCGGCCGTCATCAACTATACGCAGTCGCTCGCCAACGAACTCGGGCGGGACAATATCAACGTAAACGCCGTGTGCCCGGGCCTCTTATGGACGACGATGTGGGAGCAGGTAGGCGCCAAGTACGCGCTCGCAAACCCGGACTACGAAGGCTTGACGCCCCGGCAGGTGTTTGATCGCACCGTGCAGAACTTGATGCCGCTCGGCAGGGAACAGACTCCCGAGGACATCGGGGACGCCATCGTATTCCTCGTATCGGAGGACGCCCGCAACATTACCGGACAGTCACTCAATGTAGACGGCGGAGCGTTCCTTAACTGAACTCAGAGGGCCCTTATTTGGCCGGCGGAATTGGGAGATATTAGTGCCAGAACTGGATGATCGAATCGCAGTCGTTACCGGTGCAGGGAGTGGCATAGGGCAGGGGATTGCACTTGTTTTAGCTCAGCGCGGGGCCGACATCGTGGTTTCGGACATTGACCTTGTCGCGGCAGAGGCTGTGGCAGATGAGGTCCGGTCGTTTGGCAAGAACGCGCTTGCCGTGCAGGCCGATGTCACTGACCGAGAGTCGACGGACGCACTGGCCTCGACCGCAATAACGGATCTTGGCCGTATCGACATCCTGGTCAACAACGCAGGGGTCGGAGGCGCGCCCGGTTGGTGGCAGCGCAGCAGCCCGAGCCCCGAAGACTGGGAGGCGACTTACGACGTCAACGTGATCGGAATTGTCAACACGACGTCCAGCTTTCAGGACTACCTATCGGAGCGTCGATCCGGGCGAATCATTAACATTGCTTCGGGAGCGGGTCGACGCGGGACCGGCGGGTTCGCCCACTATTCGGCCTCGAAGGCCGCTGCGATCAACGTCAGCCAAGGCTTTGCGCTCAAACTGGCGGAGTTCAACATCAACGTGAACTGTATATGCCCGGGACTGCTGTGGACCCCGCTGTGGGAGAAGATCGCAGAGCGTGACCGGATCAAATCCGGGGAGACCGTGCTAACCGGCCGACAGGTGTTCGACCAACGACTCGAAGCATCGACTCCGCTCGGCAGGGAACAGGCGCCCGAGGACGTCGGCAAACTCGCTGCGTTCCTGGCCTCTGACAGATCCAAAAACATCACCGGCCAGAGCATTAACCTCAACGGCGGGTCATACATGAGCTAAGTGCGTCGGATTGCGCGTAACGGGGCCGGGTGCCCCCTCTACCGGTGGAAGAGGCCCATACGCATCAAGGGCGCGGGAGAACAAAGGTTCCACGGAAGCGCTATGTTTTTGTTGAATGGACTGTCAATGAACACTGTCACGGAAGCGCAGCCGCGGGTACCGGGCTCATCTTCAGGACTTCCCGAAGCTCCAACCCGAGCTTGTCGCGCGTCATCGGCCCGGCGTACTTCTTCACGACCCGACCCTCACGGTCCACGAAGAACTTCTCGGGGATTCCAACTACACCCCATTCCACGGCGACCCTGCCGTTTGAGTCGGACACTATCGGGTACTTGAGCTCGAAGGCGTCCCTGAACTTGCGAGTCTCGCTTTCGACATCCCATATGGCGATGCCGACGAATTCGACTCCGAGATCACGAAAATCCTCGTAAGCGGCTTCCAGAGCGGGACTTTCCTGTCGGCAGGGTGGACACCACGAGGACCAGAAATCAACGAGCACGACCTTCCCGAGGAAGTCAGATAGTCGCACCATGCCGTCGCCGTCTATAGACGGGAGCTCAAAGCTGGCTCCTTCTTGAGCAGATACGTTTCGCTCGCCGAGCGTTTGATTGACGGCCAGTCCACCGGGATTGCCGTCGTTCTGGATGACCGCCCAGATCAGCAGTAATCCGATCAACGTTGTGGGTACTAAAACTGCGAAGCCGATGATTTTTCGTTGTGTCATTCAGAGGTGGTGAGGAACTCGGGACAGGTGGGTATAGGCCGTACTGCAATTCTACGACCTCATATACGATGCAAACTCTGCTAATGCCTTAGATTCGAACTTGAAAGTGACGCCCCTGTCGTGACACCGACCCGCACCTACCCGGGGAAGGAATTCTACTTCTTGGCAGCCTCATCCCGGTCTTCGGATAAATGCGCTTCGGTGTCCATTACCGCAAGAGCGCGTGCGGCTAGCGCATTTCGGCTCGCCTGGTGTTCATTGGCGTCGATCTTGCCCTTCTCAAACCGCTTGTCCAGATCCACGATCTGCTGGAGAATCTCCATACGGCCGCGACGGCGAGTGGTGACCAGAACATACACGACCAATCCCATCATCACTGTCACAACAATCATTACAGAGCCGAACATGACGGCGTTGCCGCCGGGGATCGACTCGTTCATGCGTTTGAACAACCCCGGTTGAGGCAGATCAACGATCGCAAAATTCATCTTGAAGCCCGGCTCGTAGCCAGTCCCAGAATACTCCTTGTACACCGTCTCGCCGAGCTCGGTCGTCTTAGTGGGTTTCATGCCTTCCGCCACGACATCGCCAAGCTCAGGTGGGATCAGCACACGGAGTTCATCAACTCCAAACGCAAGCGTTCTGGTGAACTCAAGTTTGGTGCCGGAGTAGTTAATGGCGTAGCTGTATAGGATTTCGTGCTCGCCCGGAGGGATCGGGTTCGTCATGGCGAATCCCGTAGGGATCTCGAGCAACTGGCCCTGCGGCAGGACACTATCTACCGCCAGCTCTTCATATCCCCTGGGAAGGCTGAACCTGAGCATGTCCAAGCCGGTGAAATTCGGGTTCGAAGGGTCCGGAACGAATGTGCGATCGCCGTCATTCCGAATCGTAACCAGGTCCAGGGCGCCCATAAGGCGATCAGATCCGACCACCGTCGGAATGATGGTCGCGTGCGCACCTACTCTGATATTTTCCAGCGAGTCTGTTGTCTCATAAATGATGACCCGCATATTCTGTGGATCGGCTTCATCAACTAGGAAGATCTGATCCATGACACCGCCGTACTCCCACGCGAGTCGATACTGAATGTCCTCATCCTGCATCAGATTCGTGAACTCGAACAATGGAAAGTCCGGGCTAACGGTCGCGATCTGCTGATTAACAAAATTGCCGTCCCTGAAGCCGAGGAGAGCAATTTCGAAGCCATCTGGAACTTCGGCGCCCGCGGTGCCGTTATTAACCGCTCCTGCCACGGGTTCCGGAGTAGGGCGTTGCGCGAGGACGTTGTTGTTAAACAGGGCGATAACGGCAAATAGCGCCGTGATAGCCAGGACCTTTATGTAGGTCCTGTGCCTTCTTGAAGATATCAATTGGGCAGTTATCACTTGTTCCTTAACTCTGCCTTTCAGGCGCCGCCGGACTCCGAATCTTCACCGGTCTTAATATTCCGTTCGGAATCGGCCTGTCTGAGCGCTGCGATCTCTTGCTCGAGCACTTCTCGCTTCAGTGCTGCCGGGGCGTCCTGAGGTTCATCTTCATAACCAAGCTGGTCTAGGAGTCTTATCGTTTCAGCGGCGCCTATCCTCAGTTCAAGGAGTTGGTGCTGATAATCCTCATCTGTGACCGTATTCGCTCCATAGTCGGTCTGTAATTGACCGATCTGATCGTAAAGATCAGATCTGAGCCTCGTCAGCCCTTCGACCTCGCTGGCGTGCCGTGCTGATAGCACTGCGCCGGATCGACGTATGAATGGGATGAAGATTACGACCAGCGAAATAAGGGCCACTATGGCCCCAAGAGCTATTGGCATGACACTTTGTTTCGAAACAAGATTCACACACCTACGGAACTGGCAGCCCGAGGCTTGGGAGTGGTTCGGGTACGTGCTGGTATGGCACGACGCTCCAGAAGAGGAGCCGGCCACAGGGCGATCATCGTCCCAATGACAAATATCGGACCCGACACCCAGAGCCACCATGCCGCCGGATTGATGCTGATACGCAGTACTACGCGGCCATCTTCAAGGAACTCGCTGGGGACTATGTACAGGTCTTCCAGACCCGGGTCCAGATATGACGGCAGCCCGGGGATATCCACAAGGGGGACGTTGTGTACGGAGGCGCGAACGGAAGCCATATTGAACACCGGGTAGAAGGCGCGCCACGGCGCGAGGCTGGCGATTTGTTTGTCGTCTTTGTATACGTTGACGTTCGCCCACTCTGAAATCCGGTCTACGCGCTGTTCGTTCTCCGTGCTGATGTATTCGACCCGATATTCGTCGAGGGTGAAGCTTTCCCCCGGGGCGAGCACTACATCGGCTCTCTGTTGAAAGAAGTTCGTGCCGATGATTCCGATGCCAAGGGCGATTATCGCGATGTGCACGATATAACCGCCGTGTCGAGGCCGGTTTCCGCTCACCATACGCCACCACCCGGTCGCAAAGTTAAGACCGGCCCGGCGTTGCGCCATCGTGCCGCGGTACCACTCCTCAAGCACTGCCGACATGACCATGGCGAGTGCTCCAAACCCGACAATCGCCCACAACTCGTGTACGCCCGATATCCAGAGCAGGGCCATCGTCGCGAGGCTGATGCCGATAGGGATACTGAGCCATCGCTGCGCGCTTGTCACGGTGGTGCGACGCCAGGGCAACAGTGGCCCGATGCCCATCAGAATGACGATAGCGAGCAGGATCGGGCCGTTTATCTGGTTGTACCAGGGGGCCGAAACGGTGACCGTCTCGTTGTTTGCGAACTCAGAGAACAGCGGGAACAGGACGCCCCAGAGGGTCACGAATGTCACCCCTAGGAACAGGAAATTGTTTACAAGGAAACTTGCTTCACGGGATAAGAACGACTCAAGTGGCCGGTCACTCCTGAGCATTGGGTAGCGCCACAGGAACACTACGACCGCAAATAACAGGCTGAACAGCATGAAGCCCAGAAACACGCCTCCTATAGTCGAGGCCCCGAATGAGTGGACCGATACGACTGGACCGCCACGGTTGATGAACAGTCCAAACTGCGACAGCACAAACGCCATCGAGAGCAGGGCGATGTTCCACATCCTGAACATGCCACGTCGCTTCTGGACCATCACTGAGTGGATGAACGCGGTGAGCACCAGCCACGGCATGACGGCCACGTTCTCGATCGGGTCCCAGCTCCAGTATCCACCCCAGCCGAGGATCGTGTAAGCCCACCATGCGCCTATAAGCAGGCCCGCGCTTAGTGTCGCCCAGACGGCGATTGCGCTGACCCGGGCGGCGTCCAGCCACTGGTCACGCGTCTGCCCGGCGATCATCGCCCCGCCGACGAACGCGAACGGGATAGCGACGCCTATAAGCCCCGCCATTTGGAGTGGCGGGTGTATGAACATGCCCGGGTGTCGCAGGAGGGGGTTAACGCCGGTGCCACGGCCGTCATCGAAAAGGGCAGGAGCGAACGGGTCGGCGAGCGTCAGTAGAACGGTGAGGAAGAAAACGCTGATCCCCATCAGGATGGCAATTATGTACGGGCGTGACGGCTCGAGACGCCGGGGAGTTACGTAGATTGCGACCATAGACATCACGGTGAAGATGGCGGTGATGTAGAGGAGGGAGCCTTCGTTACCGGCGTACATCGCTACCCACGTGAACGCCTGGCTCTGCGCCCTGTCGCTATGACCTCGTACGTACTCGATCGAGAAGTCATGTGTGACGAATGCGTACACGAGCGCGCCGACCGCGACGGTCAGTGCGAGGCCGGCCACGTAGGCGCTACGCCTCGCACTCATCACGAGGTCGCCGGAGCCAAGCTTGACGCCCGCTACCGAACCAACTCCAGCGTAGACCGCCAACGCCAACGCAAGCATCATAGACATCGTCCCGAGATCTGCCATCTAGGCTTCAGAGCTCCTGTCGTTGTCGTCGCCCTCATGGCCATCGAAGGAATCATCTATCGCCAGATCGCGATCCACCTCTGCGAGATAGTCGTCCAGTTCGCCACCCACGGAGTCGTCGGGGATCATGCCCCCAACTCCCGCCGCAACTGGATTTGCGCTGCCACGACGCATCTGTCGCATCACAAAAAACAGCCCGACGACTCCCAGAGCGATGCCGATGGGCGGGACGATCCATGTCACAAGGTTGAATCCGGTCCGTGGCGGCGCTGCCAGCACCCTTGTGCCATAACGAGCTACGAAGAACTCTTTTATCTGGCCTTCGTCTTGACCCTCCTGAAGTTTCTCCCTAAGAATGCGCTTCATATCCTGGCTAATCTGGACGAAGGACTGATCGAGCGTCTCGCCGGGACAGATAGGGCAGATCAGCTGTTTTTCCAGGCTCTGAGCGCGCTTCTCAAACTCACGGTCCTGATCGGGTCCTATCGTGATCCCAGACGACCCGTCGTTGCCGGTCGTGTCGCCTGACTGGGCGTGCAGGGACACACCGTCGGACAACGGAAAGGTTACCGCCAATAACAGGGCGGTTATCGAGATGGTGCGGATTATGACGGCGTAGCTCAATTTACTTACCGCGCCCCGGTACCGTACTCCGAGGGTGTGGTTAATTCCGTTACGAGTCCCATGGTTCCATGGTATCGCCGGTTGGTGACTTCCGGGTCTTACGATCCGTGTTTAAGACCGTGCTGCCTCAGGACTTACTGTCCCAGTCCGGTTCCTGATGTGTCGGAGATGTACCGCACCACATCCCAGATCTCGGCTTCCGAAAGAATCGGACCAAACCTTGGCATTACAAGGATTCCGTTGCTGATGATGCCGAACATTGCATCTTCATTTATTCGGGTACGCGATACCTGGAGGTTTGGCGGTCCGTTATACGAAGATCCGTTGTCTGTGGCCCATGCTGAATTTGGCGATGTGATGTGCGCTGCGGCCGGTCCGTCTCCGAGGCCTGCCTGTCCATGGCATGCGGAGCAGTTAATCCTGTATAACTCGGCTCCATCTTTGGCGTCGTACGCGTGAGCCTCTCGCGCTGGGAGTATGTCCGACACGGTCTGGGCGTTCCCCTCGCCGTTGTATGCGACCGCAGACTCAACACCACTCAGACGTGGAATCTCCTGTGAGCGATACGCCTGCGAGTAGTGCATCTCCGTGAAGGTCTCGATCGGGTACGCGCCGCTTTCCTGCACACATGCGGTCGTCAGAATGGCAAACGATGCGAGCACGATGAGCAGACGACGGCCCGCGAAGCGGGATCGGACGTTGCGCGAAATTTCTGTCGTTCGAAGACTCAAGCCGTTTTGATCTCCAGAGCGCCGGCTGTCTGTAGGACTCCGCGTGCCTCTTCCAATCGGTCGTCCTCGCACTCGACCACGACACCTATGTAACCCTCGGTTATCCGTGTGTCGTAGGCGCCAAGGTTGAGGTTCGGTAGACGTGACTCAAATATGATGCCGATCACGGTCGCTACCACCGCGCCAAGCATGGTTAGTTCGTAAGCAATGATCAGCATGGCGAATACGGCCAAGATTGGCTTACCACCGGTAATTACTGGATATGCGAGCTGTGTGCCGGCCGTAAACAAGATGGCCAGAGTGATGCCCACCATCGCCCCAAAGAAGGGGAACCGGAATAGCCTGTGCTGGGGGACGTATTCGCCGAACGCGCCCTCCGGATACGGTGTGCCGGTGAGCACGTCAAAAGTGCCAAGCTCAAACCCGGCGGACTTGAGTCCGTCCATGGCGTCGGCGCCTGCATTTGGTGTGTCGTACAGCCCTAGAACGCTGTTTGAAGCTGCCATCGTGCGTTACCTAATCCAATTCCCTGATTACAGCCGGCATGGTCACGCGCCCGATCTGGACATCAGTCGTGAAAACCTGGCTT
>Ga0310125_10000067_pt1 | contig 40449 bp, 35 predicted proteins | sample CB11b_Tmax_Bot8__FD_203508 | JGI IMG/M metagenome (GOLD analysis project Ga0310125, IMG submission 203508) | Marine microbial communities from Western Arctic Ocean, Canada - CB11b_Tmax_Bot8 | ecosystem: Environmental > Aquatic > Marine > Oceanic | place: Canada: Western Arctic Ocean | collected... | reverse complement strand
GGGCGCTGGTGCAGGAGGCGATGGAGTGACCGACTGGCTGCTGCTGCTCAAGCTCTCCCTCGGCGGGGTGCTGCTGTTCGACCTGCTGATTTTGCAGCGCAAGCCGGCTGCCGACGCGATTGTCCAGCGGCTCGACTGGCAGGCGGAGCTGGCGCGCAAGGGCACCTACGGCTGGCTGATGCCGACCGCGGCGCTGTTGGTGCTGCTGCTCGACCGCGCGCAGGGCAACGACCCGCGCCCCGCGCTGGCGCTGTTGGCGCTCGTCGTCGCCTACCTCACGCTGCCACGTTCGCTGGCGCTCGAGCGCGAGCACCTGCTGCTCGATGGCTGGCGCATCCCGCTCGCGCGCGTGCTCTCGGTCAAGCCGATGGAAGACGGTGTCGTAGTCTCGCTCGAGCGCTTCGGCTGGCTCACCGAGCAGCATCTGCCGGCCGGAGCGGTCGCTGATGCGCTGCAGGAACGGCTGGCGCAACGGCCCGGGCGGGAGCCGTAGCGCTACAGGACACTGGCCAGGATCTGTACTATATCTGTCAACAGGCTCAACCCTGAAGCCGTGTCTGCCACGCCTTTGGCTGCGCCCCTGTCGCCCACTTTTTGCAATGCCTCCAGTTCCCCGCGGTCGAACCAGATGCCTTGGCAGTCGCCGCAGATGTCTAGTTGCACCTCTGGTTCAGGGATGCTGGTGAGGTGCATCTGGCCGGTGCAGTGGGGACACGCAATGTCGTGTTTGCCGGCTTCCGGCTCGCGCGATAGCTGGCTGGCGAGCTCCTCGACCGATGCGCTATCGGGTGCCAGCCGGGCCAGTTCACCTCGGTCCAGGAAGAGCCCTCCGCAATCCTTGCAGTCGTCCACGGTTATCGCGAACGCATCTCCGGTGACGCTGCGCGGTTCAAGGCCCGTGCTGCAGCGGGGACACGTGCGCGCCATGCTTCGCGAGCTCCGACCGTCGGTTTAAGTCGTTGGCGCCCCCGGCGCTACGGCTCCGCCATGAACGCGACGAATTCCTCGAGCGACCGCGGCGCGAGCACGTAGTTCTCGCGCCGCTCCGTGCCCATAGTCGAGTTGGGGCGCGGGCCGTAGTCGTGGCCCGGCCAGACGACTGCGTAATCCGGGACTTTGGCCAGCACTTCGAAGAGCGAGCGGTGCATCGCGCGCGGGTCACTGCCGGGCAGGTCAGTGCGGCCGCACTCGCCGACGAAAAGCGTGTCGCCGGTGAAGATATGCCCATTGGTTTGCAGGCAGATTGCGTCGCGTGCGTGACCTGGTGTGTGCAGCACGCCGACCGCGATTTCGCCGACGCGCAGCGTGTCGCCGTGTTTTAAAAATTGGTCGACGGTGAATTCCGCCTTACGGTGCGCTGCCACTTTCGCGCCGGTCAGATCCACCGCGCGGCCGTTGCCGTTGATGTGGTCGTGGTGGCCGTGGGTGTTGATGACCCACCCGACACGGTAGCCCAGTGCCTCTGCGCGGCCGACCATTTTTTCCGGCTCGAAGCAGGGGTCAACCAGCGCCGCGATGCGCGTTTCTTCGCAGCCAAGCAGGTAGGCGAAGTTGGCCATCGGCCCGACCGCGAACTGCTCTATGATGGCCACTGAAACACCCCCAGCGCGCGTTGGAAAATGCGGTAGAGCGCCGCGACTGCCCGCAGTTCGCCGCCGCTGTCGAGCCGCTCGCGCGCCAGCGGGTCCAGCTCGCGCAGCGCGGCGACCGCCTGTGGGGTGCCAAGGTCGTCGTCCATTGCCGCCTCGAGCTGCGCCAGCAGCGCAGCCGTGGTGGGGTCGCCGCGCGCCAGCTGCGAAGCGCCATGCGGTTTTTCGTCGCGGGCGGTGGCGTCCGGGCCGCCGCCCGCCGTCAGCACCTCGGCGGCGGTCCAGCCCAGCTGTTCGCCCTCGGCGCAGGCGGCTTTCAGCGCGGTTTCGCTGAAGGGGGTGAAGTCGCGGTAGTGGTATTGCAGCAGGTAGAATCTCAGCGCCGCGGGTGGGCAGTCGTCGAAGATGGCTGCCAGCGAGAGCCGCTCTCCGCGCGATTTCGAGAGCTTGCCGTCGGCATCCTCCATCAGCCCGTTGTGCATCCACACGCCGCAATATTCGCCCAAGCCCAAGGCATCGGCGAGCAGCAGTTCGCTCTCGTGGTGCGGATACGCCAAATCGACCCCGCCAAAGTGGATGTCGAGCGGCAGCCCCGGGTCGCGCGACGCCATCAGCGTGCACTCCAGGTGCCAGCCCGGCCGTCCCTTGGATCCCCCGTCAGGCGACCAGTTGCGGCCGCCCGGCAGCGGCGGCCCCCAGAGCATGAAGTCGAACGGCCCCCGCTTGGGTCCGGGGTCGACCGCGTCGGCCGGTTCGCAGAGCGCCGCGCCGATTTCGCTCCCGAGCAGCGCGCCGTGCTGCCCTGGCGTGACCGAGAGCCAGATGCCTCCCTCGCTCTCGTAGGCACGGCCGTCAGCGAGCAGCCGCGCCGCCAGCGCGCCAATCTCGTCGGCAACGCCGGAAGCGCGTGGCAGCGCGTGCGGCCGCAGGTTGCCGAGCGCGTCCATCTGCGTCAGGAATTCCGCCTCGTAGCGCGCGGTCAGCTCCGCTTCCGGAACGCGGTCATGCGCCGCTGCCTGCGCGGTCTCGTCGGCGACGTCGGTGAAGTTCTGCGCGTGGCGCACCACGTAGTCGCGGTATTCGAGCCAGCGCCGCAGCACATCCACGGCGACGTAGGACTTGGCGTGGCCGAGATGCGCCGGCGCGTAGACCGTTGGCCCACAGGCGTAGAGCCGCACCGGGTCGCCGGATGGTGCGAAGCGCTCCTTGCGGCGGGTGGCGCTGTTGTAGAGCCGCAGCCCGTGGCTCATCCCTTGTCGCCTCCCGCGCGGGCGCAGATGTTGCCCTCGTCGCTCCAGCCGCCACCGTGCACCATCGCCAGCGTGTAGTCGACCGCTTCCCAGCCTTGCGCCTCGAGCAGGCTGGTGACGCGGAAATTGGGCGACGGGACGATGATTTCGACGCTTGCCGTGCGGGGGAGCGCCGCGACAGCTGCCTCGAGCAGCCCCCGCCAGCCGCGGCAGCCGGGCTTGACCACCCACGGCCCCAGCTCGTAGAGCGGCGGCTCGCCCTTCGCCAGGATGTAGCCGCCGTCGAGCGCGAGCGCCGCTTCGGGAACCGCCTTCGCGAGCACCTCGAGCAGCGCGGAGCGGTCACCGCCGAACTGTGCTGCGTCGAGAGCCAGCACTTCGTCCCAGTGGTCGTGCGCCGGCGCGACCGCTGCATCGCCGACGTCGAACGGCGCCAGCGCGTGCATCTCCGGGGAGAGACGGAAGCGGGTCGACATCCCCTCCGCCTCGAAACCGAGCGCGCGATAGAAGCCAGCGGTCGGCATCAGCGCGTGCACCCGCACCGCGCGGCACCCCGCTAACCGCTCTAGCGCCGCCTCGAGCAGCGCGGAGCCGACACCGGCTCCGCGCTGCCCTGCCCCGATGACGACGTTGCCGACGGTGCCGAGCGCGCCGTAATCGTGCGCGCTGCAAACCCCGGCGGCCGCGCCGCCGACTTCGGCGACCAGCCCGACGCCGAGCGTGTGCAGCCGCTCCCAGTCGCGCGCCGAGTTGCCCCATCCCTCGCCATCGGTCAGCGCCCGTGCGAACTTCAGGTCGCCGTTGGCCAGCGGGCGGACCGCGACCGGCGCGTCCGCGTCAGCCATCAGGGCGCCCCCTCCTCCATCCCTTCGTCGCACACCTGCTGGCCGAAGGTCAGGAAGCGCTGCTCCTCGCGCCGTAGCTTGAGCCGGCAACTGCCGTAACCGTAGTCCTCGCCGCCATACCAGTGGGGACAGTCCTTGCACCGCAACACGGCCGCCGAACGGCCGTCACCCAAAAAGGCGCGCTCCAAGGTTACTATTATAGCCGGCCGGCAGGTGGCGCCGCCATGCGACAGGGGACAGCAGCGCTGCTGGCAGTTATGGTACTGCTCACTAGCTTCAGCACCGGCTCGCTAGCGCCGCCACCGACGGCGCAGCCAACGGCCACCCCGCTAGCGGCCGAAGGCGAGAATGACACGCTGAACCGCACCAACACTTTCCCGTTCGACGTGCTCTTCGACGATTACCACGAATATTACGAAGTGGTCTCCGCATTGCAGCGGTTCGCCAACGACTTTCCCGGGATTGTTGAATTCTACACGCTGACCGACCTGATTCCGGCCGGGCAGACCTGGCAGGCGAACGAAATTCACGGCATCAAGATATCCGATAACGTCGCCAATGAGCCGGCTTTTTACGATGACCCCGACGAGGAGACGCTGTTCATCGTTGGGAACCACCACGCCCGTGAGTGGATGACCGTCGTGACCCCGATGTATTTCGCCTACTACCTGACCCATTTCTACGGTGCCCCGCCGACCGATAACGACGGTGACGGGCTCGTGAACGAGGACCCGATTGACGGCGTCGATAACGACGGCGATGGTGAGCAGGGCGGCCGTGTCGACGCCGAAGGACGGGCGCTCTTTGACGGCATCGATAATGACGGCGATGGCGTCATCGACGAGGGTATCGACGAGGACCCTATCGAGGCGCGCGTGACCCAGCTAATCAACAACCGGGAAATCTGGATTGTCCCAGTCCTGAACCCGGACGGTTACATGTACGACCGGGAGGATCCGAGCCGCTTCTGGCGCAAGAACATGCGTGACAACAACAACAATGACCGCTACGGGGACGCGTGCGACGGTGTTGACCTGAATCGAAACTACCCGCTGGAATGGTCACACAACACCCAGTTCACGGCGCTGATTGGCGACGACTTGGAGGCCGAAGTCACGGTCGATGACGACAACATCTGCTCGGACGTCTACCACGGCCCGCGCGATTTCAACGATGACGACGGCGACTGCGAATTCATGGGCAACCCCTGTATAATCGGTGACCAGAATACTGGTGACCTCTCCAAGGTTGATGAGGACCCGCCGGACGCACTCCACAAGGATGACGACGAAGATGGGATGGTTGACGAGGACAAGGAAGGCGGATTTTCAGAGCCCGAAACGCAGGTCATTGAGTACCTGACCTGGCGCCTTGACATCTACGAGGATTACCCGCAGGACCAGTATCTCGCAGATTACCAGAATGGCATTAGCCGGGCGAACTGGCCCGATATGTTCATCACCAATGAGGAGGGCGAATATATCCGGAACTACCGCTCTGAAGCGCACGACATGAAGCACAACATCATGAATTCCATTTCCTACCACGCCTGTTCAGAGCTTTACATCTGGCCGTGGGGGTACAAGGACCAGGACCCGCCGCACGAACTCTACATGGAGAACCAGGTCAAGGGACTGATGAACCTGACCGGTTACGGCAACTGGAAGGACCAGGGTGGCTACAAGGTCTCGGGCGATATCACTGACCAGCTTTACGGCATGCAGGGCTCATTTTCCTACACCGTCGAGCTGAACAGCTGCGGAAGTCAGGGAGGTTTGCAGGGCGGTTTCCACGCCGACCCACTGCTCATCCGCCCCACCGTGCGGATGCACCTGCTGACCAACATGTACCTGCTGGACGAATCCCCCGAAGCGCGGATTGGGCAGATGTTCCCTGACTACGGCGACATTAACGGCCCCGGCATCCACTCACCGGAGCAGACCCTGATGCCGTCGTTGACCCTTCTCTCCTCGAAGGGGGAGAGCATTGGTTTCCAGTCTGATACCGAAGTTGACTTCGGCGACTACTTTTCGGATGACAAACTGCCGGTGAGGATTGAGGTCGCGAACGCCCAGTTCATGCTGAAGGACTCACTGGTCCTGCGGTACCGGACGGCCGAAATGGCTGCCGGTACCTGGAACGAACTGCCCATGACCTGTATTATGGACTGTGACCCGCGGGATTACTCTGATTTCAGCCCCGGCCTTACAGTTCCCCAGCGTGACTCGGTCTTCAGGGCCTACATCCCTGCAACCGAAACCTCCACGGACATCCAGTTCTACGCCATGGCGCAGGACTCCCGCCTCGCTAACGAATTCGGTGGCGGTTTCGTCTACACCGGTTACGGAGCTGCCGCGCCTGTCGAGATTTTCGTCGACGACATCATCGGCTTCGGCAACCCTGTGCTGGACTTCATCGCTGTCGGCTTCATGATGCTTATCATCTACGGCGTCATCTGGGGTGGGCTCTACCGCATGGTGGGCCTCGCGGTCGCTGCGGAGCGACGCAAGCAGGCGGCGGAGGAAGGCGGTTGACGGACTCGGCCGACGAGGGCGACGAGCTCTTCTCCTCGCGTCTGGGCCTCATCCTTACCACCATCGGCGCTGCGGTCGGCACTGGCAACATCTGGCGCTTCCCGCGCGAGGCGGCCGCCAACGGCGGCGGGGCGTTCATGATTGGCTGGTTGCTGTTCCTCTTCGCGTGGTCGATTCCGCTGCTGATGGCCGAGTTCGCTATCGGCAAGAAGACACGGCTTGGCACAATTGGCTCGATGCGCGACATGGCGGGGCGCAACTGGACCTGGATGGGGATGTGGATGGTGTGGGTCGGCGTCGCAGTGGGATTCTACTACGCGGTTGTGATGGGCTGGACCATCCGCTACTTCTGGGTCGCGCTATCGGGGGAAATCGACCTCGCCACTGACACCGAGGCGACGATGTTGATGTGGGATAACTTCATCCACGATTCGCCGCTGGAAGTGGTGATGTTCCAGCTCATCGCCGTGACGGTCTCGGGGCTCATCGTCCACCGCGGCATCCGCGGCATTGAAAGGGCAAACACCATCCTGATTCCCTGCCTGGTCGGCTTCCTCATCATCGCGATGATTTACCCTTTTTACCTCAATCCGTCGGGGGCGGCGACCGGCCTGCGGTTCCTCTTCATCCCGCAGTGGGAATACCTCTTCCGGGGTGAAACCTGGATTCGGGCGCTGACGCAGTCGGCCTGGTCTACCTCGGCCGGCTTCGGGATGGCGATTACCTACGCCGTGGCGATGAAGAAGAAGGAGGACATCGCGCTCAACGCCTTCCTCACCGGCCTTGGCAATAACTCGGTCTCGCTGATTGCGGGCGTCGCCGTGCTCGGCACCATCTTCGCCATGTCGGAAACCACGGCTGACGGCCTCGCCGCGGTCGAGGCCGGCTCCTCGGGGCTGACCTTCGTCCACCTGACCGCCCTCTTCGCCTCGATGCCGGGCGGGCGGCTGATGGGCGCCATCTTTTTCCTGTCGATGTCGTTCGCCGCGCTGACGTCGATGATTGCGACCATCGAGATTGCGGCGCGCAACTTCGTCGACATGGGCTGGGAGCGCAACGAGGCGGTGAAGTACATCTGCGTCGCCGTCGCGCTCTGCGGGCTGCCGTCGGCCTACAGCCTCGAGTTTCTCGACAACCAGGATTTTGTCTGGGGCACCGGACTCATTGTTTCGGGGCTGATGGTGGCGGTGGTAGTGATGAAGTTCGGCACCAGCGAGTTCCGCGAGACTTTCATCAACACCGAATACAGCGACATCTACATCGGCAAGTGGTGGGAATACATCATTCGCTACGCCTTTCCCATCGAGTTCGCGGTCGTCTTCGGCTTCTTCATCTACGAGAAATTGCAGGATAGCTCGTCTTCGCCGATTGGCGGCATGGACCTCGGGCTCTTCACAATCCTGACGATGGTGGTGCAATGGCTGATTATCATTGCCCTTTTCGCCTTCGGCTTCAACGACCGCGTCGCCGATAAAATCAAGGCCGGCCCACTCACGGTCGCCGAAGCCGAAGAAGTCTAGGCTATCACGACCGGCGCGCCGCAGCCGCCACAGAAATGCTGCCCCGGACTGAGCGCACCACTGCACTGCCGGCAGCTGGTGGGTGCCTCCGGCTTTTCGGGCGATACGCCGCCGCAGCTGCCGCAGAACTTCTGGTTGAGCGATAGCGGTGAATTGCACTTGAGGCAATGGTAACCGACCTCGCGCTCGACACGTTCGCGCAGCCGGAGGCCACACTTGCCGCAGATGCGGAAGTCGGACGGCATGCGCGCGCCGCAGTTGCCGCAGTCGACGTGGAAGCGACGGGTGACCACGGCGCGCTGCGCCTTTGGCACCACGGTCGCGTCGACTGCTGAAGCGAAGAGCTCGCGCGGCTCGAACTGGGCTGCGTCGCCCACTTCGACAATATCCTGCTTCTGCTGGTGGTAATTGTCGCCTTCGAAGCTGTGGTAGACCACGTCTACTGCCAGCGGCACCAGCCCCTTCGCCTTCGGGTAGACCTCGATTTCCAGCATGCGCTTCTCGCCCGGCTCCATGCTGTGCAGCAACGTATGGCCGCGTATCGTAAAGCTGTCGCCGAAGTCAAGCGTAATCTGCCGCGCGACCGCGCCGCCGACATTCTCCAGCTCAAGCGGCAGGCTGCTCCAGTCATCGGGAGCCAGCGCCCCCTCAAGTTGCCCTCGCAGGACGAGGTCGGGCCGTGAATCGACCGCCTGTTGCTGCGAGAGCAGGACCGCCTCTTCCGCCTTTTGCCGCGCCTCCTTGTAGCGCTGCTTCTCCAAAAGCTTCTCCGCCTCCGCCAGCAACGCTTCGGAAGCGGCAACCGAGACTCCTTTGTGGGAAACCGACTGGATGGTTGATTCAGCGCGCGTCAGCGCCGCCTTCACCTTGTCGCTCTCCTTCTCGGCGCGCGCCGCCATGTCCTCGGCGCGCGTGGAATAGTCGATACATTTAGGGTAGTCGCCGCGTGCGTACGCCTTCTCAGCGTCCGCCAGCATTTTGTCGGCCTGCCCGGTCACGACGCCGAAATTCTGCGCCGAATGGATGACGCCGCGGGCCGACTCGAGCACCGCAGACGCCTTCTGGATGGCGCCATAGTCGAGCGAGGAGACCCTGATTTTCTCGATCGCCTTCACTGCTGCGGTCCGCACCAGTTCGTCACCATCCTCGAGCGCGTGCGCCAGCGACGGCACCGCTTCCTTGACCAGCTCGATGTTGTTGCGACCTATGACTCCCAGCAGCAGCGCCGCCTGCTCGCGAATCTCCCAGCGCTGGTGACCCAGATCCCGCGCTAGATGGCGCACCGCCGGGGCGAACTGCTTCGGCTGCCGCTCGGCCAGCTGCTGTGCGGTCAGGATGGCGTGCAGCTTCAGGTCCGGGTCAACCTTGCGCGCGACCAGCGGCCGCAGCAGCAGCCGCGGCACCGCCTCGACGCCGGCCGCACCGGCCAAAATCAGCATCTGGCTCGCCCTCTCCCGTATATTGGCGTCACGGTTCCCAAGCAGCTTCACCAGCCGGGGCGCCGCGCGCGCGACCGCCGACGGCTGCCGCTTGGCCACCTGTTCCAGCAGCGTCAGCGCGTTCCGGACGGTCGCTTGTTTCCTCGAGTCGAGCTGCTTTGCCAGCTGCGCCGCCACCGCCGCCGGGGCGCGGCGGCCGAGGTCGGTAATCAGCTGTAGCAGCGGTGTCTGGACTCCCGGCAGCGGGTTGTCCAGCCACTCGACCAGCTTGGCCAGCTGCGGCAGCACCGCCTTGGGTTCCTGGCGGGCGACCTTGTCGAGCAGCTCCAGCGCAGCGGTGCGGTTGTCCATGCGGGTGTCCTGCACCAAGCCCACCAGCGGTCCGCTCGCTTTCGCGAAGCCCTTGGGATGGAGGTCGAACAGGTGCTGCAGCAGCAGCACCGCCTGATGGCGCACCGCAGGTTTATCGTCGGAAAGCAGTTTCGTGATTTGCGGCAGGAACTTGGGAACCTGCCGTGGCATAAAGTGGGTGTGCAGCTGGCGCACAAGGGTGATACGCCGGTCAGCCGAGGCGCTCGCAATAGCCGTCAGGCGCTGCTCAACCTGAGTTGCTTTATGAGCCGCCCTGATATCTTCGCCAACGCCCATGGGAGTTTCCTTCCGCTACAGGACGCGCTACAGGATATAGCGTTTGCCCAGCTATTTTTCGTCGATTTCTTCGTAGTCAACGTCGACCACGTTATCGTCGGTGGGCGCGTCGCCCTCGCCCGCGGGCTGCTGCTGCGCCGCTTCTTCAGCGGCTTGCTGGTACATCTGCTGGCCGACCACCTGCGAAGCAGTCATGTACGCCTCGCTGGCCGCCTTCAGCGCGTCGAGGTCGTCGCCCCGGATGGCTTCCTCGAGCGGCGCCTTCGCCTCCTCGATGCCCTTGCGGGTCTCCTCGTCAACCTTGCCGCCCAGTTCCTTGAGCGACTTCTCGGTGGCGTAAATCAGCGACTCGCCCTGGTTGCGCGTCTCGACGAGCTCGCGCAGTTCCCGGTCTTCCTCGGCGTGCGCCTCCGCTTCCGCGACGCGCGCCTCGATTTCCTCGTCGGTCAGGTTCGACTTCGCCTTGATTTCGATTTTCTGCTCGTTACCCGTTCCAAGGTCCCGGGCGCTAACATTCAGGATACCGTTGCGGTCGATGTCAAACTTGACCTCGACCTGCGGCACGCCGCGTGGCGCCGGCGGGATGCCAGTGAGCATGAACTTGCCGAGCGCCGTGTTCTGCCCCGCCATCGGGCGTTCGCCCTGCAGGACGTGGATTTCGACGCTGGGCTGGTTGTCGGCCGCGGTCGAAAAGGTGTTCTGTTTGCCGGTGGGGATGGTGGTGTTGCGCTCGATAAGTGGCGTCATCACGCCCCCCTCGGTCTCGATGCCGAGCGTCAGCGGCGTCACGTCGAGCAGCAGCACGTCCTTGACGTCGCCGGCGATTACGCCGCCCTGCAGCGCCGCGCCCATCGCGACGCACTGCATCGGATCGATACCGCTCTCCGCCTTGCGGCCGATGATTTTCTCGAACCGCTCGCGAACAATCGGCATGCGCGTAGGCCCGCCAACCAGCAGCACGCGGTCGACGTCGCCCGGCTTGAGTTTGGCGTCCTTGAACGCCTGCTTGATTGGTGCATCACACTTGGCGAGCACTGGCTCGACCAGCTTCTGCAACTTGGCACGGGTCATATCGACCTTGAGGTGTTTGGGGCCGGCCGAATCGGCCCAGATGTAGGGGAGGTTGATGGTCGCTTTGACCGTGCTGGAAAGCTCGATTTTCGCTTTCTCGCCCGCGTCGCGCAGCCGCTGGAAGGCGGCGGGGTCCTGCCGCAGGTCGACGCCGTTCTCGGCCTTGAAACTCTCGGCGAGCCAGTCGATAATTGCGTCGTCCATGTCGGTCCCACCGAGGAGGGTATCTCCTGACGTGGAGAGCACTTCGAAGACGCCTTCGGCCATCTCCATGATGGTGACGTCGAAAGTGCCGCCACCCAGGTCCAGCACGGCGACCTTGTGCTCGCCCTCCCGGTCTTGGTCGAGGCCGTAGGCGAGCGCGGCCGCGGTCGGCTCGTTGATGATGCGCTCGACCTCGAGCCCGGCGATGCGGCCAGCGTCCTTGGTCGCCTGCCGCTGGTTATCGTTGAAGTAGGCTGGGACCGTAATCACGGCCTTGCTGATTTCCTGCCCCAAGTGGGCTTCGGCGTCAGCCTTGATTTTCTGCAGTATCATCGCCGAAATCTCCTCGGGCGAGTATTCCTTCTTGCCAATCTTGACGCGCTCGTCGGTCCCCATCTTGCGCTTGATGCGCATGATGGTGCGTTCCGGGTTCAGGACTGCCTGTCGCTTGGCAGGATCGCCCACCAGCCGCTCGCCGTCCCTCGTGAAGGCGACGACCGACGGGAACATCTTGCCGCCAAAGGTCGAGCCTTCGGCGGAGGGGATGATGGTCGGGCGGCCGCCCTCAAGGTGCGCCGCTTCTGAGTTGGTCGTGCCCAAATCGATGCCGATTATGATTTCCTTAGCCATTTTTACTCCGTAGTTTCAATTTTAGTTGCCGGTTGTGGTGTGCGGCTGACAATGACCCGTGCGGGTCGCAGCAGCTCGCCTTCCAGGAGGTAGCCCGGCTGGATTACCTCGATAATCGTCTCGCTTTCCAGGTCTTCGCGCTCGACCGCGCTCAGCGCCTCGTGGAGCCGGTGGTCGAACTGCCCGCCCATAGGGTCAATCGCCTCAAGGCCCAGGGCGTCCATCGCCGCCTGCAGTTGTTTCTGGATTCCCGTCAGGCCAGCGACCGCCGTCTCGACGTCAGGATATTCAGCGTCAGTCGCCTGCGTGGCGGTCTCTAGCGCTTCGAGAAACTGCATTGTAACGGCACCGCGCGCCCGCAGCGCGTCGCGCGAGCGGTCGCGCTCGACTCGCTTGCGGAAGTTATCGAAATCAGCTGCGACGCGGTGCAGTTGCTCCTGCACTTCGCCCAGCTCCGCCTGCGCTGCGGCGAGGGGGTCCGTGACCTCCACTTCCGCCTCTTCTGCAGGCTCTTTTACTGCTATCTTCGTCTTGCGCGGCATCGGTAGTCAACCTCAGGTTGTCAACCTGTCATTGCGCCACTTTGGGCAGGTATATAAAATTATTTGAGTCCGAACCTGCGCCCCGCCTTGAGCGCGCGCTTCCAGTAGCTACTCGGGAGCTGGTAGCGGCTCATCTGCTGCAGCTCGGTCCAGTCGCGCTGGAAATTTGCCTTGGAGTTGACGGCAACCAATTCTTCGAAGCGCGCCATGTACCAGCGCACCAGCCAGAGCTGGTAGCTGCTGACAGTGAATATTATGAGGCCGAAGACCAGTGCCCAGATGTCATATTCGCCCAGTGCTTCGAGGATGGCGGTCGGCGCCCAGCTCTCGGTATGGTACCAGGTTCCGATGGCACCCACCAGAACCAGCGCGCCCGAAAGGATGGTGCCGACAGTCGCCAGCGCCAGCATGTTCTCGCGCCGCCATTCGGCGAAGTCATGGCGCCTTTGCTCGAAGTCCATAGCTGCGGTACCCGGCCCGCCTTCAAAAAAGTGGCGTCCGAATGCTCTTAACAGCGGCGGGAGTCACCGCGCCATGTCGCGCGTCGCGAGCCGCATGGGGCGATTGGGCACCGAAACCGCCATGGCTATCTCGGTCGAAGCGGGTGCGCACGCGGCCGCCGGCAACCGCGTTTTCCCGTTCCATCTTGGCGACCTGAACCTGCCAACCCCTGCGCCGGTGCGCGAGGCAGCGAGCGCCGCGCTCGAGGCAGGGCATACGGGCTACTGCCCCGCGGCCGGGATTCCCGCGCTGCGCGAGGCGCTGGCGGCCGACGTTGGCGGGGCGCGCGGGCTAGACTATGGCGCAGCCAACGTCTCGGTCCAGCCGGGCGGCAAACCCACCATCGGCAAGTATATCGCCGCAGTGATGGAGCGCGGCGATACCGTCCTGTACCCCAACCCCGGCTATCCCATCTACGAATCGCAAATCGAGTTCTACGGCGGCGTCGCGTACCCCTACGGCTACGTCGATACCGACGACGGACTTCGGCTCGACTTCGACGCCATCGAGGCCGGCATCGCCGCCGGCGCGCGCCATTTGTTCTACAATAACTACAACAATCCGACGGGCGCCTCTTCGCCGGTGGCGGAGATGGAGCGGCTGGCGCAGTTTGCCATCGAGCATGACCTGCTGGTGGTCAGCGATGATGCGTACTTCGACATGCTCTTTGGCGGCGAGCCGCGCTCGATTGCGAGCCTGCCGGGGATGCGCGAGCGGACGCTGATTCTCTACACGTTTTCGAAGAAGTTCGCGATGACCGGCTGGCGGCTCGGCGGTGCCATTGGCCCGCGCTGGCTGGTCGACGAAATCAACCGGCTCAACGTCAACGCCGAGTCCTGCACGGCGCACTTCGTCCAGCACGCGGGAGTCGCCGCGCTGGCGCTGTCGCGGGAGGCGACAGCGCCACTCGTCGCCCGGCTGCGCGCGCGGCGCGACCGGCTGGCGGAGCTGCTCAACGACATCGGCGGCGTCGCGGCGCACCTCCCGGAGGCGGGCTTCTACCTCTTTCCATGCGTCACCGGCCTGCTGCAGCGCACCGGCTTCGACGACGTCGAGGCATTTCGCAAGGCGGTGCTCGCAGAAACGGGGGTCAGCTTCTGCGGCCGGCACCATTTCGGGCGGCCGCTCGCGAGCGAGCGCGAGCACTACCTGCGCTTTGCCTTCTCGGGAATCTCGCTCGCCGACCTCGAAGAAGGCGCTGCGCGGCTCGCGGAATGGGCCGACAGCCGCTAGGCGATGGTGATGGCGACCTTTTTGATGAGGACCTCGTCGCCGCTCTTGACAAAGGTCACGTAGGTTTCGCCAGCAACTAGGTTCAGTTCTTCCTCGACCCAGCGCGGGAGGTAGATGCGCCGGTTGACATCATACTTCTTGACGTCGGTAACGGCTGGTGCCATGCCCTGCCACCCCTCATGGCCTAAAAGGGTTATGTGCAATTAGGGGGATTGACGGGCGAGTGAGGATTGCCTTTATCTCATCCCCGCAGTCGCCCGTTATGTCCTCCGCAACCACGGTTGCCGTCACCGGCGCCGCCGGCCAGATTGGCTACAGCCTGCTGCCGCGGATTGCCGCCGGCGAGATGTTCGGCCCCGACCGGAAAATCCGCTTGCAACTGCTCGAAATTCCGCCGGCGCTGGACGCGCTGCGCGGCGTCGCGATGGAGTTGCAGGACTGCGCTTTCCCGCTGCTCGAAGAAGTGGTCACCACGACCGACCCCGACGTGGCGTTCGGTGGCGCAAACTGGTGCCTGCTGGTCGGCAGTAAGCCGCGCGGCCCCGGAATGGAGCGCGCCGACCTGCTGCTCGAGAACGGCCGCATCTTCGTTGGACAGGGCTCGAGCATCGACGCCCGCGCGGCCGCTGACTGCCGCGTCGTGGTCGTCGGCAATCCCTGTAATACCAACTGCATGATTGCCGCCGTGCAGGGCTCGCGGCTCGGGCCGGAGCGCTACAGCGCGATGATGCGGCTCGACCAGAACCGTGCTACGGCGCTGCTGGCGCAGAAGGCGGGCGTCGCCGTCGAAGAAGTGGGCGACGTCATCGTTTATGGCAACCACAGCCCCAGCATGTATCCCGACGCGGCCAACGCGCGCATCGCGGGTCAGCCGGCGCCAGCCGTGATTGGTGACGGGGAGTGGCTGCGCGGCGAGTTCCTCGAGACTGTCGGCCAGCGCGGCGCCGTGATTATCGCCGCGCGCGGGCTCTCGAGCGCCGCCTCCGCCGCCAACGCGTTGATTGATCACGTCCGCGCGCTCAATACACCGGGCGAAACGCTCCACGGTCTGGCGGTCTGCTCCCGCGGTGAATACGGGATGCCGCGCGGCGTCTGGGCGGGGCTGCCGGTGCGCACCAGCGCCCCCGGCGTCTTCGCGGTCGTGGAAGGTATTGAGCACGATTCTTTCGCCCGCAACGCGCTCGAGAAGACGGGTGCCGAACTGGCGCACGAGCGCGAACTCGTGGCCGATTTCCTTTAAATGTCGGTCTTCAAGAACGCAGACTCGAGCCCGACGTGGTCGCTATACTGCGCGAAGTTGGCGTTGAATAGCTGCGCCAGCTCCTGCGCCTTGGTATCGTAGGCGTCGCCGTCCGCCCAGGTCGCGCGCGGGTCGAGCAGTCGCGCATCCACTCCGGGAACCGCCTGCGGCACCAGTACCCGGAAGACTGGATGCGGGGCGAACTCGGCGTTGCCAAGTTCGCCTGCCAGGATGGCGCCCAGCATGCGCCGCGTGTCGGCCAGCGCCATGCGCTGCCCGCTGCCGTAAGGCCCGCCTGTCCAGCCGGTGTTCACCAGCCACGCCTGCGCGGAGTGCCGCTCGAGCTTTTCGCCGAGCAGCTTCGTGTAGGTGGCGGGGTGCTGCGGCATGAAGGGCGCGCCGAAGCAGGTCGAAAACGTGACGGTCGGTTCGGTGACGCCGCGCTCGGTCCCGGCGACCTTGGCGGTGTAGCCGCTTAGGAAGTGATACATCGCCATTTCGGGCGTCAGCTTCGCGACCGGCGGCAGGACGCCGAACGCGTCGCAGGTCAGGAAAATGACGTTGCGTGGGTGGCCGCCCATCCCCGACGGCTCGGAGTTGGCGATGTGTTCCAGCGGGTAGGAGACGCGGGTGTTCTCGGTAATCGAGCCGTCAGCGTAGTCGACGCTGCCGTCATCGCGCACGACGACGTTCTCGAGCAGCGCCCCGGGCCGGATGGCGTCGTAGATTTCCGGCTCGCGAGCGCGCTCGAGCCCGATGGTCTTGGCGTAGCAGCCGCCTTCGAAGTTGAAGATACCATCGTCCGACCAGCCGTGCTCGTCGTCGCCAATGAGTCGCCGTGCGGGGTCGGTCGAGAGCGTCGTTTTCCCGGTGCCGCTCAGCCCGAAGAAGAGCGCCGTGTCGCCGTCGCCGCCGGCATTGGCCGAGCAGTGCATCGGCATCACGCCTTCGAGCGGCAGCAGGTAGTTGAGCACGGTGAAAATCCCTTTCTTGATTTCGCCGCCGTATTCGGTGCCGCCAATCACGATGAGTCGCTGCTCAAGGTTGACGGCGATGAAAATCTCTGAGTTCAGCCCCAGTTCCTGCCAGTCCTCGGCGCGGGCGGAAATGGCGTTGAGCACCGTGAATTGCGGCGCGAAATCGTGCAGCTCCTTGCGCGACGGGCGGATGAACATATTGTGGGCGAAGTGCGCCTGCCATGCGCGCAGCGTTACGACCCGCAGCGGTAGCCGGTAGCGTTCGTCGGCGCCAGTGTAGCCGTCGAAGACGAAGATCTCCTCGCCCGCCATCGCCTCGCGGACGAGCGTATGCAGCTGCTCGAACGCCTCCGGCGCGAGCGGCTGGTTGACCGCGCCCCAGTCAATGTGCGCTTCCGACGGCGGTTGCCGCACGAAGAAGCGGTCCTGCGGAGAGCGGCCGGTGTAGATGCCGGTGCTGACCGTGACGGTGCCGGACTCGGTCGCGACGCCTTCACCGCGGTGCAGCTCCATATCGCGGTAATCCTGCTGCGAGAGGTTGCGGTGCACTAGCTTCGGCGAGAGCCCCAGCTCGTCCGCGAAATCCATGGCGGCGGCACCAGAGCGTGCATTAAATAGTTGGGCGTCCCGTCGGGCGGGCGCTTATCAGCGGGCCGGTGGTCTAGGGGTTATGACGTTGCCTTTACAAGGCGAAGATCGGCGGTTCAAATCCGCCCCGGCCCACCAATCCCCACGCCGCCGCAAGGCGCTGGGGCAGCACTTCTTGGTCGACGAGAAACTCGCCGACCGCATCGTCGTGGCGGCCGAGATTGAGCCGGGCGAGCGCATCCTCGAAATCGGCCCTGGCCGCGGCGTCCTGACCGAGCGGCTCGCGCCGCTCGGCAAGCTGGTCGCGGTCGAGAAGGACCGCTGGCTGGCGGCGGTGCTGCGGCAGCGCTTCGGCGACGAGCTGGAGCTGGTCACGGGCGACGCGCTCGAAGTCGAGCTGCCGCCGTCGGACGTCGTCGTCGCCAACCTGCCCTACGCCATTTCGTCGCCGCTGCTGTTCCGCCTCTTCGACGTCGAGTGGGGGCGGGCGGTGCTGATGTTCCAGGAAGAGTTCGCCCGCCGGCTCGCCGCGTCGCCGGGGAGCAAGGCATACGGTCGCCTGTCGGTGATGGCGCAGCATCACGTCGCCTGCCGCAAGCTGTTCCGCGTCTCGCGCACCGCGTTCCTGCCGCAGCCGCGGGTCCATTCGCTGGTGGTGCGGCTCGAGCGGCGCGCGCCGGACTACGAAGTCCACGACTTTGCCATCTTCGAGCGGGTCGTCGCGGCGCTCTTCCAGCACCGGCGCAAGACCGTCCGCAACGCGCTGCGGCTCGAGTTCCCCGATGCGGCGGTCGAGCAGCTCCCGCACCTGCAGGAGCGCGGTGAAGTGCTGACGCCGGCGCAGATGGCGGGGCTGGCGGATTTGTTGGCCGAGTAACGCAATCAGAAGAACTTCTTCATCATCAACAGGTCGCGGAAGCTCGCCTTCACCTTCAGCTCGCCCTTGGTGTAAGCCTTGATGGGCGAGAGCTCGCGCTTGAGCAGCGCCAGCAGGGTTTCGCTGCTCGCCTTGATGACCACGTCGGCGTCGGTCGAATCGCCCTCGGCGAACTGCGGCAGGCTACCGCCCTCGAGCCGCGCGGTGAGTGTCGGGCCGTCGATGATGACGATGGCGATGGTGCGGTCGTTGCCCTCGACCAGCTTCGCGAAGCCTTCTTCCTCGGTGATGCGCACGTTGAACGCGGCCACCTTGGCCTGCAGCTTCTCCAGCATTTTACTCATCGTCGGTTCCAAAGTCGTCGAGCGTCACCCTCGGTTCCTGCCGCTCGAGCCGCTCCAGTGTCTTCCAGCTTTTGCGGGTGCCGGGGGGCCACTCGTTACGCTCACGCCGGTATTCCTTCAAAAACGTGATGGTCGTTTCGTCCGACGGATAACCGCTACCGCATTCACCCAGCTCCTCGCGCAGCCGCGCCATCGCCACTTCACGCGCCTCTTTGGCCAGGATTGACGCTGCCGCGACGACCGGGATATTCTGGTCGGCTTTCGTTTGCGCGATGACCTGACAGTCCAAGCCGGGTGGCAGGTGGCCCTTGATTCGGGCGCCCACCTTCTCGCCGTCCAGCTCGGGCGAATCGACGAACGCCACCGTCGGCGCCAGCTGCGCAATCAGCCGCGCGAAGGCCCTCTCCTCGAGCCGGTTGAGCCCCCCTTCGGCGACGAAGCGGTCGATGGTCTCCGGCTCAATCAGCTCCACCGCGCATTCGCAGCTCTGCCGAATAGCGGCGGCGAGCTCGGCTCGCCGCCGCGGCGATAGCTGTTTGGAGTCGCGCACACCCAGCTTGCGCAGCGCCTCCTCGTCGTCGGTCGCGACAATCGCGACCGCCATCGGCCCCAGCACCGGCCCGCGCCCCGCCTCGTCGAGCCCGGCGACCAGCCCCGGCCTTTTCGCGTCGTCATTCACGCCTCAACCTCCAGCGTCGCAAAGCCGCGCGCCATGAAGTAGGCGCCCTGCGCCGCGGGCAGCTCGGCAACCTCGTCGGGCTCCAGACTGGCGACGTCGCCCATCGCGACCGGGTGCTTCGCCGCCGACCGCACCTTCACCGGCGCGTCGCCCAGCGCGGTCGCCTGCCGGTAGGGGTCGAAGTCGCGCAGCTCGTCGAGCGTCACGCTGCGCGCCAGCAAACCCGTGCCGCCGTGGAGCGTCCCCGGTAGCCGGATGAGCCGGTGCAGATCTCCCGTCACCGGCTCGTCGGCGTGCACCGCGCACTCGCGCAGCGTCGCGTTGCGCAGCGCGTTCTGTGCGCGTCGCGGCAGCGCGTCAAAAACCTCCTGTGGCGTGCCGTCAAGCTGCGCCTGCTTTGCCAGCTTGGAGCCGACGCCCGGCAGCGACTTCAGCCGCGCCAGCCGCTTGTCCGGCGGCAGCGCCTGTGCCTCGGTCAGCCACGCGCTCGCGTAGCGCGCGACGCGCCCCTGCCAGCCCGGCGCGTCGGTCGCGGGCAGCCGCATGTCGGACGTGAATTTCTTCCGGAAGCCGTTGTCGACAACGTGCCCCGCGTCGACCAGCAGCCGCTCGCCGTTGGCGCCGCGGCCGGTCAGGTAGTCAGCCAGTTCGCGCCGCGCCCCCGACGGCAGCTCGAGCACCACCGGCGCGCGGACGTGCACGTGGTAGCCGCGGCCGCCGCTGAAGACCAGCTGCAGGTCCTCCAGCGCAAGGCCAAGGTCGCCGAGCAGGAAATCCTCGGCGAGCCGCACTGCCTGTCCGCGGGTGATTTCCATCAGCGCGCCGAACGAGATTTTTCCTCGCTTGAGCAGCTCCATTTCCGGCAAGTGGTCGGCGTCAAGGTCGAAAATTAGGTCGGCCGCCTGCCACTGCTTTTCGTTCATCTTGCCGGCCGATGGGTGTGCGTAATACGCGACCGAATGGTAGACGTGCGCGGGCGCCTCGCGCGCCAGCCGCGCCTGCAGCTCGCCTTCGCTGCGGAACTCCAGGTGGCGCTGCATCATCTTGCCACCCCAGCCGAGCATCCCCCACTCGCGCGCAGTGAACCGCGGTGGCAGTTCTGGCTCGGCCGTGGCGTAGAATTTGCGGAAGCGCGCTTGGAGCCACTCCTGCGTGTAGCGCAGCGGTAGGCTCGCCTTGTGTTTGGCAATATCCTCTTTCAAGCTCATTGCAACGCACCCTCCCACTTCCTCCGCGCGCCGCGCACGGTCAGCAGCCCGATGCGCAGCCGCTGGCCGAGCGTGAACTCCCACGGCCGCCGCGGCAGCCCTTCGGCGAAGGCGGCGAGCAGCTCGCGCTGCGGTCCCGCGTCGCCCCGCGCCTCGAGCCAGGTGACGCTGCCGCTGCTGCCGGGCGTCTCGGCCCAGAGCTCCAGTAGCAGGTCGCCGTGCGGGATTTCGTAGCGGAAGAGATGCGCGGCGCGCTGGAACGGGATGACGAACGCCACCTGCGTGAAAGCGCGGGTGTCGTCGCTGCGGCTGTATTCCCAGCCGAGCCTTTCGAGCGTTGCGCGCAGCGCGGTGGCTGCCGAGCGCGACTCGAAGCAGACTGGCAGCTTCACCACAGCACTTCGCCGCCGATGGCGGGATACCCCAGCTCGCAGCCTTCGAGCACCCTCGGGTGGATTTCGCCGAATACCAGCGCGTCGCCCAGCGACGCGCAGCGACCGGCGATGAATATCCCGTCCTCGACCGGCTGCGCATCGCCCTCGATGCCGAGCCGCTGCGCGACCGCCTGTGCCGTGGCGCGCGCCTGCGAAAACGGGGCGCGGCTGTTCAGCTCGACCCAGCCCAGCGCCAGCCGGTTGGCGTGGTCGCGCACGACCCAGCCGACCTCGAAGATGCGCTGCGGCAGCTCGTGGTGCCGGTTGGTGCGCAGCAGTTCCAGCAAGCCGGGCAGCAGCGCCGGCCGCAGCAGGTGGTATTCCTCGCCGACCGGGTTGGCGACGTGCGCCTCGCCCGCCGGCTCGCGCGCCGGTAGCTCGTGCTGGGCGCGCGCCGAGCTCAACGTGAGCGAAACCACCTCCTGGAATCCCAGGCCGAGCAGCGCCTCGCGGCATTCGCGCTCGCGCTGGCGCGACGCGGTCTCGCGGCCGAAGGTGGCGAGCCGAGGCTGCTGTTCGGGAATTTCGTCGTATTCGAGCCCGATGGCCAGCTCCTCGAGCAGGTCCACAGGGTGCAGCAGGTCCGCCCGCCAGGCGGGCACCTGCACGACCCACTCGCCGTCGCGCAGCTCCCCCTCCAGCCCGCAGCGGCCGAACGCGCGCCGCACCTGCTCCTCGCCGGGGTCCCAGCCGAGCAGCTGCGTAAGGTAATCGTGGTCGGCGCGGTGCTCGCGCGGTGCCATGTCGGGGACGATGTATTTCTCGCTGGGGTAGCGGATTTCGAGCGCCTCGGCGCTCCCGCCGCGCTCGACAAGCGCGGCGGTGACGATGTTAAGGCAAGTTTCCACGGCCTGCCGGTCCAGCCCCTGCACGTCAATCAATATGTCGGTCGTGTCCGCGGAGAGTGCGGTCAGTTGGCCGTTGATAATCGGCGGCATCGAGAGCACCTGCTCCTGCGAGTCGACAATCAGCGGGTAGCGCTCCTCGTCGGCGATGATGTGCGCATACGCGACGCCTTTCGGGTGCTCCTGCAGGATTTCTTCGGGCGTCATAGGCTCGTCGCAGCCGAGTGGGATGAAGGCGGGTTCGTGCGGCGAGCAGCCGTAGAAGCGGAAGGGCGGCTTGAGCGGCGCCATATCGTGGATGCCGATGGACGCCTTACGCCGCCGTCGGCCGGTCGTGACGTGCAGCTTCTCCTGCAATTCCATCAGCGACCGCAGCGCCACGTCGTCGAGCGTCACGCCGCGGACGATGCCGCCCAGGAACCAGGGGCGGATGTCGGTGATACTCGGCTCGACCGAGAGCCATGTTTTCGGCTTCGTGACCGCGCAACGCACCAGTCCCGGCGCCATTCCTGTGAAGGCGCGCAGCGCCCGCGCGACGCCTTCGGTCGAGAGCAGGTCGGGCCGGTCGGGGAAGAACTCGATGACCGCCTCGCGGTCGCCAATCTCGTCGAGGTCGGCGCCCAGCAGCGGAATGGTCTCGCGCAGTTCGGCGGGCGAGAGCGGCTGTGGCAGCAGCCGGTTCAGGTCCTCAAGGTCGATGGTGATAACCGGCATCGGGTAAACCACTCCAGCGGGGCTTTTAGCGCTACTTGTTGCGACGGCGTTCGCGCTTGCGACGGCGCATCTTCTTCTTGCGCCACTTCCAGCGCTGCTTGCCCTTCTTTTTCCAGACGCGGGAGCTCCGTTTCATGCCTGAGGGTGGGCGCACCCAGCCACCCTATTAAAAGTCAGACCTTTACCAGCCAGCCGGGCCGCGACTCGCAGAGCGTGCCGTCGGCGAGCAGCGCCACCAGCATCTCGCGCGCCCGCGCTTCGGGGATGCGCACCCCGCGCGCCCGCGCCAGCAGCGTCTCCTCCTCGATTTCGCCTTCGGGCAGCGCCGCGAGCAGCCGCGTCCGCATATCGCCTTGCGGGGGTACCTCCGGCGGCGCTGCTTCTTCCGCCCGCAGCGCTGGCGCCGCGAGTTCGTTCCTGACGCGCGCGACGGCGCCCGCCAGTTCCGGCTGCGAATCGCACCGCTCCCAGATGCGCACCTTCGTCAGCACCATGCGGTAGCCGCACCGCTGGCAGCCGGCGCTGCGGTGCGCCAGCTCGACCGACCGCACGGAACGGCATTTGGGACAGGCGACGACGCCAAACACGGCTTGGGAATGCGCCGCCCGCATAATGTTTTCACCCGCTCCGCCTTCGCGTCGGCATGGAGCTGGCGGTGCTGGCACAGATTGGCGCAGTCTGCGTGCTGGGAGCGATGTCGCCCGGCCCGAGCCTCGCCGTCGTGCTGCGCAATACGGTCGCCGGCGGGCGGCTGCGCGGCGTCATGACCGGGCTCGGCCACGGTATCGGCTTCTTTTTCTACGCGCTGCTCGCCGTCTCGGGACTCGCAGCGGCGATGGACGCGGGCGACGCCGCCGCCCGCGCGTTGCAATGGGGCGGCGCGGCGGTGCTGGTTTGGCTCGGCTGGCAGTTCCTGCACTCCGACGGAGTGGTGGCCGACGAGCACGACAGCGGCGGCCGCGAAGGATTCGTGGCGGGCTTCCTCGTCGCGTTCCTCAACCCGAAGATACTGGCGTTCTTCGTCGCGGTATTCTCGCAGTTTATCGAGCCCGGACTCCCGCCAGGCGACCGACTGGCTGTCGCGCTGCTCGCCGGCACCATCGACGCCAGCTGGTATATGCTCATCGCGACCGCGATTGCTGGCACGCCGCTACTCGACGCGTTGCGGCGCCACGCGCAGGGCATTGACCGCGCCGTTGGCAGCGTGCTATTGTTGCTCGCGGGCGCGCTGCTGCTGAGCCTCGCCTGACGGCAAAGGGTTTTGCACCCGCGCGCGGTCGGCGGCCGGATGGCCTATCCGGAGTTCCCCGACCACTCGCGCTTCACCCCCGTCGCGAGCGTGCTCGCTGGCGCCGCCGTAGGCGAAGTCACTGTGCGTGGCTGGGTCTACCGCACTCGCTCCTCGGGCAAGCTGGCGTTTGTCGTGCTGCGCGACGCGACTGGCGTCCTGCAATGCACCGTCTCGAAGGCGAAGGTCGCCGCGGGAGATTTCGACGCGGCGTGCAGCGCGCTACGCGAGTCGTCGGTCGTCGTCACCGGCACTCCCGCTGCCGACGACCGCGCGCCGGGCGGCTACGAGCTGCGCGTCAGTGGCTTCGAAGTGCTGCATTACGCCGAGACGTTCCCGATTACGCAGGACCTCGGAGACGAGCACCTGCTTGACAACCGCCATCTGTGGCTGCGCAGCCGGCCGATGGTCGACGCACTCAAGGTGCGCGCGACCGCCTTCGGCGCCTTTCGCGCTTTCTGGGACTCGCAGGGCTATACAGAGGTGCAGTCACCCTCGTTCGTCTCAGGCGCGTGCGAAGGCGGTTCGAGCCTCTTTGATACATACTACCCCGACGAGTCGGCCGAAGGCGGCAAGTCGTTCTACGCGCACCTGTCGCAGTCGTGGCAGCTCTACGCCGAGGCGACTATGTTCGGCCTCGAGCGCATCTACACGCTGGCGCCGTCGTTCCGCGCCGAGAAGTCACGCACCCGCCGCCACCTGACCGAGTTCTGGCACGGCGAGGTCGAGGCGGCGTGGGTCCACAACGAGCAGATGATGGCGCAGGAAGAGGCGATGCTCGCCTCCATCATCACGGCGGTGCTGGTGCGCAACCGCCCCGAACTGGAACGGCTCGGCCGCGACCCCGCTGTGTTGGAGGCGGTGCAGCCGCCGTTTGAGCGGCTGAAATACGCTGAGGTGCTCGAAATACTGAACAGCATGGGGTTCGACCTAGCGTGGGGTGACGACTTCGGCTACCGCGAGGAGAAGGCGCTGACACAGGCGCGGACGCAGCCGCTCTACATCACCCACTTCCCGCGTGAAAAGGGATTCTACCATCGCCCCGACCCTGCCGACCCCAAGGCGCTGGTCTGCCACGACCTGCTTGCGCCGGAGGGATACGGCGAAATCATCGGCGGCGGCGAGCGCGTCTGGTCGCCCGAGGAGCTGGCGGAGCGCATCGCCGAAGAGGGGATGGAGCCCGAGTCCTACGGCTGGTATCTTGACCTGCGCAAGTTCGGCAGCGTGCCGCACTCTGGTTTCGGGCTGGGGCTCGATCGGCTGGTCGCGTGGCTCTGCGGCGCTGACCACATTCGTGACGTCATCGCGTTCCCGCGCACCATGCGGCGCACGACTCCATAAGGCGATTCCGGCCTCGTTCAGCCGCCGCGCTTGAGCAGCGTGCGCGACACGTTGCCCTGCTTGTCAATGTAGTAGAGCCAGCCCCGCACGCGCGTGACGCCCGCGTTGGCGACCTTCTCGGCTCCGCCGCCCGGCACCGTGCCGCGCACCATGCGGGTGCGCCAGATGTCGCCATCCTTACCAAGGTAGTAGAGGTAGCCCGATTCCTTCGCGACGCCGGTCTCGGCGACGACGCCTCCGTCGCCCTCCGGCTTCGGCGCCGGCGGCTTGAACTTCCGCCGCAGCTTGCGCGGCCGCCCCGGCTTCCAGCCTTCGACCGCAGCCTTGCCCTCCGCGCCGTGTCGCATCAGCGAAGCTGTCACGCGGTCGCGCACCAGCGGATGGCGGTCCCGGAGCGCCCCGGTCAGCGCTGCCGTCGCGTCGCCGCCGGGGAACTGCGCCAGTCCTTTCGCTGCCTGCCAGCGGATGTAGTGGTCGGAGCTGGTGAGTCCCTTCACGAGGTAGGGCACGCCCGCTTCCGAGCCGATGCGGCCGATGGCGTCCATCGCGGCGCGCTGGACGAAGAAGTCGTCTGAGTTGAGTCCGCCGTTGATAATCGGCTCGAGCGCCTGCTCGCTCATCTTGCTGAAGAGCGCCAGCGCCGACAGCCGCACGAAGTGGTTTTCGTCGTCGAGATGGGCGACTAGCGCCGCCGCGACCTGCTTTTCGTCGCGCGGGATTCGTGCTTCAAGTTGCGTCATCGCGTTGTGCCGTCCATCGGCACCATCGCGACCAAGGTGCGAAATCAGTTCCTCAACATCGTTACTGGCCATAAGTTCACCTGCCCCGACCCATCCGACTCATCATATTAAAACCTCGCGCATCCCGCCCCGTGCACCTGATTGCCCACCGCGGCCGCTCAGCAGCGGGCCACCCCGACAACACGCTGGCGGCGTTCGGGGCGGCGTTCGACGAGGGCGCCGACATGGTCGAATGCGACGTCCGCCGCCTCGCTGACGGCAGCCTCGCCTGCTTCCACGATTCCTCCATCGCCGACCGACCGCTGGCGGAGCTGTCTCACGATGAGCTCGCAGCGCTCGCCGGCTTCGCGGTGCCGCAGCTGGCGGAAGTGGCGCAGCTCTGCCGCGACCGCGGGGCGGGGCTCGACCTCGAGCTGAAGGCAGGAGGCTGCGCGGTCGACGCGCTCGCTGCGGTGGATGGCCTTGCGGGATTGTGGGTCAAGTCGTTCCACGACGACGTCGTGCGTGAAGTGCGGGAGGCGCAGCCTGACGCGTGCGTCGGGCTGCTGCTGGGCGTCCCGCGCGGCGGCCTGCGCGTCCGGCTTAGCGAGCTGTTCCCCGCTAGGCGATTGCGCGGCTGCGGCGCCCACTTCGTCGCGCCCAACTGGCGGCTGCTGCGGCTCGGCTTCCTGCGACGCATGCGGCGGGCCGGCTTTCCGGTGCTGGCGTGGACCGTCAACGATTCCCGGCAGGCGCAGAGGCTGGCGTCCGCCGGCGTCGCCGCCATCGCCACCGACCGGCCGGCGGAGTTACGCGCCGCGCTCGGACCGCGCGCTTAAAACGGCGGCAGGTGCGCGCGGGCGTGGACCTCACGGCGATTGCGGAACTCGCACAACGCGAGCGGCTCTGCCCCGGCTGCACCGGACGGCTCGCCGCCCGGCTGGGCCATGGCCTCAGCAACCACGCGCGGGGCGAGGCGCTGCTCGCGACGCGGGCAATGCTGGCGGAATCCGCCGACGAGGCGGGCGCGGCGCCGTTCTTCCACGGCGGCGCGCCCACTCCGACGCCCGACGAGTGCGGCCTCTGCGCGGGGCTCTGCGGCGAGGTGGAATCGCTGGCGCAGCTGGTGCTCGACTCCGTTGAGGGCGTCGAGCTGGCGACCTTCCAGGTCGGCACGCTGGTCGACGCCGAAATCCTGTCGCGCGAGAAAGAATTGCAGGCCGAGCTCGGCAATCACGGCGAGCCGCTCAAGTCGCAGCTCAACCGCGAAATCGGCTCACGCGTCGCCGACGCGAGCGGTATCGAGCCGCAGCGCGACAGCCCGGACGCGGTTATCGTGGTCGACACGCGCTACGACACCGTTGACCTGCAAATCCGCTCGCTCTTCATCGAAGGCTGTTACACAAAATTGGACCGCACCATCCCGCAGACGCGCTGGCCCTGCCGCCATTGCCGCGGCCGCGGCTGCGAGCGGTGCAGCGGCAGCGGCCAGATGTATCCCGATTCGGTCCAGTCACTGGTCGCCGCCCCGCTGCTCGCGGCGGCCGGCGCAGCCGAAGACAAGTTCCACGGCATGGGGCGCGAGGATATCGACGCCGCGATGCTCGGTGCGGGGCGGCCGTTCGTGCTCGAGCTGCGGCAGCCGCGGGTGCGCAGCCTTGACCTGCCGGCGCTGGAGCGGGAAATCAACGCCGTCGCCGACGGCCGTATCACCGCAAATGGACTGGCGTGGGTGGAGCGGTCACGCGTCGCGGAGCTGAAGGAAACGGTTTGCGACAAGACCTACCGCGTCGACATCCGCTGCGACCCGCCGGTCGAAATCGAAAGGCTTAAGAAAGGCGCGCAGCGGTTGGCCGGCGAGGTTGTCGAACAGCGCACCCCCACCCGGGTGTCCCATCGACGAGCGGACTTGGTCCGGCCGCGCCGTGTCGAGAGCATGAAACTGCTTTCCGCCGACGGTGCGACTGCCGAACTGGAAATCCGCGCGCAGCATGGGACCTATATCCGGGAGCTGGTGAGTGGCGATGGCGGGCGCACGTCGCCCAGCCTCGCCGAGCTGGTCGAGGCCGAATGCCGGGTGGAAGTGCTGGACGTCCTGCACTTGCATCTGGAGGAGCCAGAAACATGAAACGGTCGCAGGGACTTCGCAGCGGGTCACGCAAAAAGCTCACCCGAGCCAAGCGCGAGCGTGGGCTCTCGCCGATTACCCATATCCTCGAGCAGTTCAGCACGGGCGAGTCGGTCAACATCGTGATTGACCCCTCAATCCAGCGCGGGCAGCCACACCACCGCTTCCACGGACTGACCGGCACCGTTGCCGGGATGCAGGGCAAGGCGTGCGTCGTAAGCGCCAAGGAGGGCAACGCCGTGAAGCAACTGATTATACGACCCGAGCACCTGAGGCGGGCGAAGTAACCATGGACGAACCACAGCCGGTGCCGCTGGGCGTAGTGAAAGAATTGCTCGAAGCAGAGCTGGGCGCTCGCGAGAACCGCCTGCGCTGCGTAGATTGCGGCCATTTCCAGCCGGTGCCGGACGAAGAGCTGGAACCTGCGCTCGAGCCCGAAGCCGAGGTTTCGGAAGACGGCGGCGAGGAAGCCGGGGCGGCCGCCGATGAGGTTGTGGTGCCCGAGATTCCGTCAGGCCCCTCCTGCGAGGAGTGCGGCTCATACCGCATGAACCTGATTGAGCAAATCCAGTATGAGCACAAGCTGGCGCTGGACCATGTGCGGCACCTGACTCGCATCACCCGTTCCGAGGCGGAGGCAGTGATGGCGGCGCTCGACGGACTCGAGCATGTCGATGCATATTACACCGCCAAGATTGCGGACATCCTGCCGATTCATCCCGACGACGTGCGCGCCATATTTGCGCGCGAGCGTTTCTCGGTCGGGGACGACGAAATTAAAGCTATTATTGCGGCGGTTCAGGAGAACACAGAGGCGTAGCGATGGAAGAGTATGCGTGCATCCTTGATATCCTGCCGGAAGGCCGCCCGGATGACCGGCGGCAGTTTCGCCGTGAGGCCATCATCTACGGCCTCGGTGTTGACGAGTTCAAGATTTTCGAGATGGCACCTATACCGGGTGCGGTAATCAATATCGGCGACCGCGTCTTCATCGGCAAGGAGATCGATGAGCGCAAGCAGATTGACCGGGTGCGTGCCCGCGTCACCTATGCCGAGCTGACGCACACTGCGCAGTCGGAGCTGGGTTTCCTGCTGGAGGAGCTGGTTCTCGAACAGGAAGAGAAGTTCATCCAGTTCTACAACCACGCTGGCCCGATTTCACGCCGCTACCATTCACTCGAATTGCTGCCCGGGCTTGGCAAGAAGACGATGGAGGTGATTATCGCGCACCGCCCCTACGCCAGTTTCGCCGAGGTCGAGGAGAAAGTCTCCAACCTGCGGCATCCCGAGAAGTTAATCGCCGCTCGCATCGAACACGAAATCCGCGAGCCCGAGCAGAAATACCGGCTCTTCGTCCGTTAACCGTCAGAGCGTCCAGCCGTATTCGACAGCGCCAGCGACCACCAGCCGCACGTCGGCGTTTCCGCTCAGGCTGACCTGCAGCGTCCAGTTGCCGCTGGCGCCGGTGACGATTCCCAGCTCCTGGAAGCTGTTGCCGGGCGTGAACACCTCGGTCAGCTGCTCCCCGTCGTGGTCACGCAGCACTAGCTCGCCGCTACCGGAGCCCCCGATGTCAGCCTCGAGCCAGTAGACGACGTAGTTCCACGGTCCGTAGCGCACATGCCCGTCGTTGGCGAAGGCGGTGTCGTAAAACTCGAAATCCGGCCCCGAAAACTCGCCCTCGTAGAGGTCGCCGCCGCGGCAGAACCACGCCTCGCCCGTGAAGCCAGAGCCCGCCTCGACCAGCGTCATGCGCAGGAGCTCGCCGCCAGCGTCGCTGCGCACGAAGCTGGTGAGCCAGCCGCTGGCGCGGTCGTAGACATACTCCAGCCGGTCGCCTGACGGGGATTCAGCCACGATGGTCGCCCGCCCGTCGCCGCCCGCCGTTATCGTCGCGTCGAAGCGGTCGACGCCGAAGAGCGAGAAATTCCAGCTGGCGCCTGCCGTGAGCGGGAACTGCAGCAGCAGCTGCGGCTCGTTCTTCTCGTAGAGCGCCATATCCGCCACCCGGACGCGCCCCAGCGCGGGGTTGTGGTTCAGCACCGCGTGCCGCTGCGCGTCGACCCGCTGACTCGAGCCGAGATGATAGTTGGTTTCGTCAACGTCGCCGACGACCATCGTCGTCACCACTTCCGCCTCGGGAATTACGACTGCGTAGGTCCACCATTGCCCCGTTTCCCACGCCGGAGCGGCGATGGCGCCGGCGCCATCGCCGTTGTCCCCGTCAGGCGACATGCCGAGGCAGCCGGCCGCCAGCAGGAGCAGCACGACCGCCGCGGAAGCCAGTCTCATCACGGGCCAAGCACCGGGTGATATTAGGACTCATCGCTGCCCGGCAGCCCGAGGCATTTGCGCGCCTCCGCGACGAGGTAGCTCGAGCCAACCACTAGCGTGAGCCGCTCGCCCGCCCGCTCGAGCGCCCCTGCCACCGAATCGCAGGCGCGGCCGCGCCGCCCCAGTTTCCCGGCCGCCGCGACGACCTCGGCCGAACTTCGCGCGCGGGGCGGGTCGGGCGCACACGCCAGCAGCTCCGCGCCAGCTGGCAGCAGCGCCAGCATCTCGTCGAGCGGTTTGTCACGCAGGCAGCCGAACACTACCACCTCCGGCTCCGGCATGCGCGCCAGTAGCCACGCAAGCGCGTGCGGGTTGTGCGCGCAGTCGAGCATAACGTTCCTGATCTGCTCGCGCCGGCCGGCCGGCCGTGTGTCACCCACCTCGACCGCGACGCCCAGCCGCTCGAGCGCCAGCGTCGCCCATTCGCGCGCCGAATCGCCGCTGGCGAGGCTGGCGCAGGGCGGAATGAACTGGTGGTAAGCTTGAGGCCAGCCGGTGACGACCTGCGCCCCGGGCCGCACGATGCCCGCCTTGGTGCGCGCAATCGCCTCGAGGTCGGGGCCAAGCCAGTCGGTATGCTCGAGCGCCAGCGTCGTCAGCACTGCCACTTCGGCGTCGACGACGTTCATCGCGTCCAGCTCGCCACCGAGCCCCACTTCGAGGACGGCGATATCGGCCTCGCGCCGGGCGAACCACGCCAGCGTTATCGCAGTCAGCACCTCGAAGTAGCTGGGATGCTCCGCCAACCCGTCGCACGCCTGCCGCACCTCGGCGGCGAGCGCCGCAAACTCGGCATCGCCGACCGGCGCCCTGTCGAGCCGCAGCCGCTCGCGCACGTTATGCAGGTGCGGCGAAGTCGCGCAGCCGACGCGGAGGTCGGCGCGGCAGAGGGCATCCTCGAGCAGCCAGCAGGTGGTGCCCTTGCCGTTGGTACCGCCGACGATGACTGCGCGCAATTGCTGCTGCGGGTCGCCGAGCGTGGACATCAGCGCGCGGATGCGCGCCAGCCCCGGCTTCACCTGCGTCTCCCCTAGCTCGTCGAGCCAGGCGAGCGCAGATTGGTAGTCCCAGTTTTCTTGACGATTCATATTTAAATTTATTTGATGGACTCCCATTCGACTGTATCGGGCAGGACTATGCCCTGGTCGCGCAGGATTTCGCGAAACGCCTCGGGGCGCAGCGAAGCAATTTCGGCGCCCTTGGTCAGCGTTGCCTGGCCGCGCCGGTAGAGCTCGACTGCCGCGGCGGTTCGGAAGTGCTGCTTTTCTTCGAGGAAGAACCGCAGCGCTTCCTTGACTACGTCGGAGCGGCTGCTGAAATGGCCTGAAGCGACTAGTGCGCCAATCTGCGCAACCAGTAGTGTGGGGAGCGAAAAGGAACTGCTCATAAAATAATAATTAGTAACTATTATTTATAATTAATCCGCAACCTTTATATGGGGGGAGTTTGTCGAAAGCTCGGTGCGTAATATGCACAATACCAACCTGAACACGCCTGTAAGGGTCGCGCTGCTGTTTGCAGTGGGGCTAGCCATGCTCGCATTCATGCCGTCGGCAGAAGCGGGCGAGTCATTCACCGTCGACGTATCGCCATCCACGCAGAACGGCGAACCCGAGGAGACGCTGACCTACACAATCACCGTCGAAAATACGGGCGACAACGATGACACCTATAACCTCACTATAACTAGTGCCAACCGGTCGGGCTGGAAAGAGTATATCCTCCCTACATCGCTTGATGTCAAGGACGGGCAGTCAGAGACTGCTACACTCTACGTTGAGATAGGTGACCGCGATGATGCGCCGGCCGACATCACTGAATTTATCACCTTCAAGACAGAGTCCATCACGCTCGATGCTGGTGCTACGAGTAAATCTGTAACTGCGAAGGTAGACCAGGTTTACGGTAATTCCCTCTCGATTAACGGCACAGCCACGCAGAATGCGGACCCGGATGACACTGTGACCTTCGCCGTCAAGGTGGTCAATGATGAGGGTAATGGCAAAGACACCATCACCTTCAGTCAGACCAGCTCCGGGACGGTTGACTGGTCGTTTGTATTTCCTGGAAGTGTCACGCTTGACCAGGATGAATCAACCGAGATATCTTTCTCGGCGACCCCTGACATCAATGCCCTTGCCGGGCTGAAGAGTATCAGCCTGTTTGCCACCTCCGAGGATGGCGATACCGCGACCTCCGTAACGATTACCGTGCGCGTGAACAAGTTGCCTAACCTGAACGTGGTCAAGGTCGGAACCAGTGCGCAGGACGTTGAGGCCGGCAAGCGAGTCTATTACTCGTTCTCGGTGACTAACAAGGGCAATGCCGTCGATTCATTCGACCTCGAAATCGAAAACGGCAGCTGGTACGACAAGGGCTGGGAAGCTTCGCTTGACAGCGAGGAAATCAGCAGCCTGGACGTAGACGAGAGCATCAACCTGACCGATGTGCTGGTCATCAAGGCGCCCATGAATGCTGAGGCCGACGATGAGGTAACTATCAAGGTCATGGTCTCCTCGCAGGAAAACTCCTCGGTCTACAAGACCTATACCTCTCGCTCCACGGTCATGCAGGACTTTGATCCGAAATTGAAGGTGTTTGGTGGTGACACACAGGCGGCCGAACCGGACGAGGAGGTCTCCTACACTATCAACATTACCAACGATGGTAACGGTGAGGATGACATCACCCTCTCGCTCCACGGCGGAAACGCCACCTGGGGTACCCTTGCGGAGTCTTCCTTCACCCTCGCAGCCGGCGAGAGCGACGAGACCACCCTGCGCGTCACCGCTCCCGACGGCACGCTAGCGCAGAACGGCTACTCGATTACGATTCGTGCCACCTCCGAGGATACTAGTACAAAGGCTAACCGCAACGTCTTCCTGAATGTCCAGCAGGTGTTCGAGATCTCCGTTTCAGTTTCGGGTGACTCGACCAAGAATGGAGATCCTGGAGCATCTGTATCGTACACAATCTCTGTCAAGAACAAGGGCAACGGCGATGATGCCGTCAACCTTGCCCTGGAGGGCGACAACTCTGACTGGGGTTCAATAGTCGAGGATGTAGATCTCGAGGCTGGGGAGTCCACTAGTGTTAATCTGTCCGTCAATATCGATGAGGAGGCTAACTTTGGCGACTACGCCATTATCGTCAACGGCTCTTCCGACGAGGCCCCCTCCGGTGTCTACGATACCACCATGGTGACTGTGACGGTAAACAAGGAATACCAGGTTGATTTGCTGATTAACGAGGCCCAGAAGAGCGGCGACGCCGACAGCTCCGTTGTGTACGATATTATTGTCAAGAACAAGGGCACTGGCGATGACACTATCCGTCTTTCAGTGGACGAGTGGCCTACGGGCTGGACGGCCAACTTCAATGAGACCGAGATTGACATCGCTGCCGGTAAGGATGTACCGGTGAACCTGACGGTCACGATTAAGGAGAAGGAGGACAACCGGGCTTTCCACGTCAACATCACCGCTATCTCGGTTGGTGCCAAGGACGAGGGCCTTGATGTCAATGCAACTGCTTCCACAATTACCACGGTCAATCAGTACTACGAGTTCCGCATGACCTCCGTGCTAACCTACGCCAAGGCGGACCCGGAGGACACCTTCACTGTTGACATCCTGCTTGACAACAAGGGCACTGGCGATGACACGATTAACCTCGAGGTCACCGGCCCCGAAAATGCGACCGGCTGGGTAACTGACATCACTCCCTCAGTCGAAGTTCCAGAGGGAGAAAACCGGACCGTAACCCTTACTGTGACGGTTTCGGAAGACGCAATCAAGGATTCCTACTACATCATGGTCACCGGGGTCTCTGCGGACGAAGCATCCGAGACGCACGACGTGACTATCCAGGTTGACGTCAGCCAGCGTTACAAGGTGCAGATGCTGCCCCGTACGGAAACCAAGGCGGCCGAGGCCAACGACATACTGGAGTTCTCGATCACCGTCAAGAACAAGGGCACTGGCGAGGACACCTTCGACCTTGAGCTGGGCGGCGAGGTCGGCATCAGCTGGGGTTCGCTCTCTAACGTTAGCCTTACAATTCCTGCTGGTGGTTCGGCGGATGTAGTTCTAACGGTCGAGGTGCCAGCCGATGCGCAGCCCAAGACCGTGGGTGCCTACGAAATCCTGGTGAATGCTACTTCGGTCGACAACGCGACTGCAATCGACTCGGTTGCACGTTATATAGACGTCGAGAAGAAAGAGTTGGACGTCGAGGTAACGGCTGAATCAGCTACTGCACAGGCTGAACCTGGGGGCGTGGCCTATTTCGACCTCAATGTCAAGAACATCGGTAACGATGTTGACACGGTCGTGCTAAGCTTCCCAACTGACAGCCGCCAATGGGCTACCTTTGTGGCGACCGGGACCGATACGCATTCGGTGAACCTGACGGTGAACCAGCAGAAGACAGTCCGTGTCCAAGTCGCCCTGCCCGCATACACTAACGCTACTGGACAGGACAAGTCTGCTCTGGAATCCAGCACCTACCAAGTGACGATCAAGGCGACCACGGGTGACGGCAGCCAGTCAGATACAGCCTCGCTCAGTACTAGTATCCAGCAAATCTATGGTGCTGAGCTCACCGCGCAGGGCGCCAGTACCGTCATCACCTACCCCTCGACTGAGACGAGTGTTAGTGAACGACAGGAAAAATTCAGTTTCAAGATTAAGAACCTGGGTAACAAGCAGGACATAATTGATGTGGAAGTGAGCGGTTCCGGCTCTACATTCCCTGACGAATGGAGCGCTTCCATTCATACGAGTTCGTCTTGCTCCGGTACATTCAGTGGCTCTATTGGTGCAGGCACTTCGAAGACTTTCTACCTGTGTATCACGCCAGACGTGGATTCTGAACCGGGCAACTACACAGTCTTTGTCGAGGCCATGGCGCGCAGCGGCGCTGAAGAAGCAGTCACATCCTCCGTAACAGTCGAGGTGCGTGACCCGACCCGTAGTGTCAGTCTTTCCACGGACGAGTCGAACCTGAATCTTGCACCAGAGATAGGTGATGCTGAGAAGAATACGGCCCGTTTCAAGATGGTGATTACCAACGACGGTAGCCATGATGACAAGTTCATTGCTGAGCTGGACGATGTCCTGGGTACTGGCTGGACCACTGATTTCTATACTAAAAACACGGCTTCTAGCGGTGACAAGTGGTCTTCCTCCGGTGAGGAAATCGATGATGGCCAGACCGACGACCTATGGTTCATTGTCGAGGTTGATCCGGATGAGGTTGATGAGGGCAACTACACTATGTCGATCACGGTCAAGAACTTTGAGGAGGATATTTCACAGTCAATCACTCTGACACTGCAGATTAGTGCCCCGCAGCGCGGCCTGACAGCGACCGTGGTTGACCCTGCCAAGGAAATATCCCCTGAGTACATGGCGTCTGCCAGTTCCACGAAGAACTCGGTCAAGTTCAAGGTGAAGCTGGAGAACAGCGGTACCCACCCCGACAAGTTCATCCCCGAAGTCGAGTCAACGCTTGACGACGACTGGGAAGTGAGCTTCTACCAGGACAGCTCCAAGACGCAGCCCTGGTCAATTTCACAGGGCGTTGAAATCGAGGCCAACGAACTGGACGACCTGTGGGTCTTCGTAGAAGTTGACGACGGGTCTGACGAGGGCAATTACACCATCACCATCTCAGTCCGTAATACGGATGATGATCCCAGTGCACGGCAGGAGTTCGAGTTGACCGTTGAAGTCCAGCGCTCCGACCTAACCCTGACCCCCAGCGACATCCAGCTGGAGGCTGACGGTGTTGTTGGCAATGCCTCCGCTATCAAGGATGGCGACACAGTGACCGTGCTTGTCGAGGTCACCAACAGTGGTATCGCCGACGCGGATGACGTGCAGGTGGAGATTTTCTACTACCCCAAGAAGGTACCGGAAGATCAGGATGATATCGATAATCTGATTAACCAGGGCTTCAATCTGGACGAGGGCAAGAACACCTACATCTATTCGCTCTACAAGAAGAGTACCAATCTGAAAGCGGGCGCGACCAAGTCGCTTGCATCGGACGACTGGATAATTGAGGGTGGCGAGTGGTACGTAGAGGTACGCGTGGACTTCGACGAGGATGATACCGACAATGGTGAAATCCTCGAGACCAACGAGAACAACAACGATGCACGCTACGGCGAACTGCTGCGTATCAAGCCTGACCTTGCAATCAGCGACCTGCGTGTTGACGCACGCTACGCGGGACTCACGGCCAAGACACCCAATATCGATGACCAGGTCACCTTCACGGCTACCGTGGTCAACAAGGGCGCCGCTGACGTCGATAATGCGCGGCTATACATTACAGCTGACAGCAGCGACGAAAGTGGCGTTATCCTCCAAGACCGTGGTATCAACGACTACGTCGAGTTCAGCATCGACGCTGGCGCGATTGAGACCATCCGCTTCCGCTGGAAGGCGGAGGCTGGTGAGTGGACTACTTTCCGCGCTGAGGTAAACCCGAGCTGTAGCGATGTTAACATCAATATCTTTGACTGTGAGCAGCAGGGCGACGGCGCCAGTACCGAGTCAGATCACCTGTACGACGAGCTGAAGCGATACAGTGACAACGTCTATCCGGTGGGTGGCGACGCGTTCCAGCAGGATTCAGCCGAGGTCACGTTCAAGGTCCTTCCCGATTTCTCCATCAAGGAAGTGAAGATGGACCCGCGTGTACCCGAAGTGGGTGACGATGTCGAGATTACGGTGGTAATCGAGAACAAGGGCAATGCCGACTGGAAGATTGGCAGCCAGCTGCTTTCGGTGGTTTTCGAAGACGGTGTTGGTGGTACAATCACTACGCAGGTGAGCAGCGACATCAACGAGGGTGACGAGATTGAAGTCAAGTTCACCTGGAAATTCCCTGACGAGGACAAGGACTTACTGCTCCTCAGCTACGAACTGGATGTCGGCAGCGGCAACTGGGAGATAGACCAGACTGACACTTCCAATGACGAATATGAAGAGAACGTCGCAGTCATCCAGCCCGCAGTCGTGGGCGAGATTGCTGCTCTGGATGTCTTCAGCCGTGAATTGGTGCGCGGCACCGGCCTCAAGGTCTACCACTTCGTGGCGCTGATGTTCGGCGCTATCCTGGCGATCGCGGTGCCGATAGTTATTTCCCGCCGCATGCGCCGGGGAGCTGCTGCGGTCGAGGAAGACGATGCAGCGCCGGAAGCGGTCGAGGCACCTTCGGCCAAGATTGGGCTCGCAATACAGTCGGCGGTCGGCGGGGAGCTCAAGACTGGCAACGTGAAGGTACCCTCCAACATGCCGGTCGGGCGGCTCATCCAGAACTGTGTCGAGAAGTTCCCGCTTCCGCACGCCAACTTTGCGGTGCATGTGAACGGCGAGGCGGTTGATTCCGACCTCTCGCTCGCTGACGTGGGCCTTGTAGATGGCTCTGAAATCCAGCTGGTTTCGCTCGAAGAGTGATTGACGCGCTGGTAGTCGGCGCCGGCCCCTCCGGCAGCCGCGCCGCGTGGAAGCTGGCCGAGGCGGGTTACTCCGTCGCCGTAGCGGAGGAGGACGCGCGCGTCGGCGACCCGTGCCAGTGCGCCGGGCTCGTAACGCCGCGCACCCTCGACTACCTTGGCTACCGCCTGCCGGTGATCCAGGAGATGCGCGGCGCACGGGTGTGGGGGCCGCACGACAGTTACCTCGAGTTCGAAGCCCCCGAGACCAAGGCGCTGGTGATTGACCGTCCTGGGCTGGACCGCTCAATCGCGGAGCGCGCCGAAAAAGCGGGCGCCGAAATCTGGACTTCGACGCGCTACACCCGCGGCTGGCGCGAGAACGGTGGGATGGTCGCCGAGCTGCAGGGGCCTGACGGCCCGCGGCGGGTGCGGGCGCGGCTGCTGATTGGCGCCGACGGCCCCGCCTCGCGGGTGGCGCGCGATGCCGGGCTCCATAACAAGCGCGAAGTGATGGCTGCCTTCGGGGGCGATATCAGCGGCTACGCGGCGCGCGACGGCTATGTCGACCTCTTTGTCGGCTCCGAGCTGGCGCCGCGCTTCTTTGGCTGGGCCATCCCGACCGGCGGCGATACCGGCCGCCTCGGCGTTGCGACGACACTGCCGCACCGGCCGCGCAAGTTCTTCCGCGACTACTTCCGCAAGGGCGCGCCGTCGCGGCTGCTCGACGGCGCCAAGCTGACCGCGCGTGTCAGTGGGCTGATCCCCTTCGGGCTGCGCGAGCCGGCGTTCGCCGACCACGTGTTGCTCACCGGCGACGCGGCGGGCCTCGCGAAGCCGACCTCGGGCGGCGGCATCTACACTGGCCTCGTGAGCGCCGATGCGGCGGCCGAGACCGCCATTGCGGCGTTCGAAGCGGACGACCTCTCAGCGGGTCGCTTGGCGGGTTACCAGCAGCTGCTGCGCGACCGTATCGCCGGTGAGCTGCAGCTGGGGGCGCGATTGCGGCGCGCGTTCCTCGCGGTGGACGACGAGCAGCTGGCGGAGATTATCGGGATGCTGGGCGACCCAGTGGTCCAGGCGGCTATACAGCAGGCGGGCGACCTGGACTACGCCTCAAGGGCGGCGTTCGCGGTGCTTAAGGCGCAGCCGAAGCTGGTTAAGTTTGCCCCGCTGCTGCTGAAGCCATTTGTTTAGCCCGGGGTAAGTCCCCTCTTCCTCAAGGTAGAAAACTACCGCCAGTCCGGCAAACATCACTGTCAGCCCAATCATGACGTAGAGCGGCCACTTGGGAATTGGCTCCTTGATGCCGAAGCTCGAGTCGGGAATCACCCCGTCCACACTCAGCGCGGTCAGGTTGATGTTGCCGGGTGCCCCGTCGGGGACGTCGGTCGTCGCTGCCTCCCATTCGGCCATAGACCAGTGGCCGCGCGAGAGCATGCTGCGCGCCGTGCCATTGTGGTCGAACTCGAGTGTGAAGCGGACGAAATACGTGCCTTCGGCGGTGCCTGTTTCGCAGCGGCTGCCGAGCAGTGTGCAGCGCAGCCATGACCGTTCCTCGGTCGAGTGGATGTCGGCCGTGAAGTGCACGCTCTCGCCCGGCGCCAGCGTTCCCGGGCTGAAGGTCGCGCGCTGCGGCGCAAGCACCGCAGCGCACTCGCGTTCTCCGTCGGGGAGCTGCGTCCAGCAGCCCTCCTCAACGCGCGGCCGCGCGTCGGCCGCGACGGAGTCGATGGTTTCCGAGTCGTCGATGTCGGCGCGCATGTAGATTTCCATGCTGACGACGACGTTCTCGAGCGGCTCCGCGTAGCGGTTCGTCACCTCGAGCGTGAACGGGCCGCTGCCGCCCGGCTCCAGCTGCGGGGTCGTGAAGTTGTGAAAGTCAGGGATATTGCCGGGGTGGCTGACGTAGGGGTCCCAGTCACCGTTGCCCGGTGGCACCAGCAGCAGCGCCAGCGCCAGAAGTACCACGGCCGGTCTGAGCACGCTCCGCGTCGTCGTTTTCCCACGCATCGTCGCCCCACGGGACCGGGGTTTTAACTCTCTGTCGAGAGACTTATATCCCGCCGCCGCTCGCGCCGCGATGCGATTCGGGACTGGAGTGCTGCAGGTCGTCGCGATGGCTGTCTTGCTGGGTGGCGCACTGCTGCTGGCGGAGGGCGCCAGTGCGCAGCCGGACTACCGGAACCTGACCGTCGTCGCGAACGAGACGCTGACGCTCGCCGATGGCGAGTTCGAGGTTGAGGGAAACATCGAGGTTTTTGGAGAGTTGGTGCTCGATAATTGCACCTTGGGACTGAAGATGGCTTCCACTTCGGGTGAAGGAGAGATTCGTATCCAGCCGGGAGGGTCGCTGACGGTCAGTGACTGTTCCATGAACGCGATAGGGAACCTGAGCTTCTACCAGTTGGTACTTGACCAGATGGTCGAGCAGGACCCGGCGAATTCCTCCTCTTATGAGCAGTACTATTCCAGCCTTGCGAACGCCTCGGCGCAGTTCCGCGTCGTCCTCGACGAGGGCGAACTGACGCTGAGCAACGTCACGGTTTCACAGGGTCGCTTCTGGATGGTGGGGGGCAATGCCGCCATGTTTGACGTATCCAGTAGCGGCCTCAGCCCCATCTACGATATTGGCCTCTTCATCGAGGACACAACGTTCCTCGGCGACGGCATCGCGCTGGCCGACTACGCGGTTGGCGTGCGCGCTATCGGCACCTCGCCAACGCTGCTCAACACCAGTTACGTCAACTGCACCATCGACCGCACGCAGGAGTGGTGGCTCACAGTTACCGTCCACGACACCGCAGGCACGCTGTTCGAAGGCGTCCATGTGGTACAGCGCGACGCGGAGGGGAATACGATTGATATTGGCGACCCGCAGGAGGACGGCAGCCGCGTCCTCTGGGCGCGGGAATACGAGGTGGTTGCCGGCGTGCGGCAGGATACGGAATCCACAATCTTCGCCGAGAAATATTACGGCCTCTATTCGCTGAGCGGTAGCTGGAGCGGAAGCATCTCTGATAACCTGCAACTCGACCTGGTGGTCAACACCGACACTTCGCAGATTCGCTTCAGCGACCTGCAGATCTCGGTCAATGGCGCTTCCATCACGCCGGGGCAGTCGGTCGCCAAGTGGAGCACGCTGACAATCAACGCCACCATCGAGAACCCGACCGATTACACGCTGAATTTCGGGGTGCTTCTGGCGGTCAACAACATCAGCGGCTACGCTTCGGGCTGGGTCGCGCTCGAGCCGCGCAGCAGCGGGACAGTGACGCTG
>Ga0310125_10000065_pt1 | contig 40612 bp, 36 predicted proteins | sample CB11b_Tmax_Bot8__FD_203508 | JGI IMG/M metagenome (GOLD analysis project Ga0310125, IMG submission 203508) | Marine microbial communities from Western Arctic Ocean, Canada - CB11b_Tmax_Bot8 | ecosystem: Environmental > Aquatic > Marine > Oceanic | place: Canada: Western Arctic Ocean | collected... | reverse complement strand
GTGCCCCTCTGCTTTCTTCGCGAAATTTTGCGGCTCTTGCCACTGCTTCTGCCGTAATTAACAAGTTGCGTAATCCTAATGCTTCATGCCAACCAGGATTAAATTGACTTGTTCCTTTTGCTTTTACGGATTTGTATTCCTCTTTGATTTTTTCTATTTCATCTATTCCTTTTTCAAGCTGATCTTTTGTCCGAATAATCCCAACATTCGTTTGCATATTTTGCTCCAGCTGCTCGTGCAACAGATATGGATTAGCACCTGATTTACGGTTTAATATCTCCGTTGCCTTTCGAATTATTATTTTTACTTGATCTTCATCAAAGTCTGAATGCTTTACATTGTTTTTTGCAAATTCAGCAGCATTTCTGCCTGCTAGATAACCAAAGACTAAAAGATCTGACAAAGAATTTCCGCCCAAGCGATTAGCTCCATGCATTCCTGCCGCACATTCTCCACATGCAAATAATCCCGGAACAGAGCTCATAGCTGTATTGGCGTCCACGCGAATTCCGCCCATAAAATAATGACACGTAGGACCTACTTCCATAGCTTCTTTGGTAATGTCTAATTCTGCCAAAATCTTAAATTGATGATACATGGAAGGCAACTTCTTTTTAATATCTTCTGGTGATCGTTGTGTAGCAATATTAAGATAGGCTCCTCCATGTTTTGAACCTCTTCCAGCTTTAACCTCTTCATTAATTGCTCTAGCTACGACATCTCTAGTTAATAGTTCTGGAGGACGCCTAGCATTGGGGTCCCCAGCTAGCCATCTTGCAGCTTCTTCTTCGGTATCTGCAGTTTCTGAACGAAAGCGTTCAGGAATATAATTAAACATAAATCGCGTGCCTTCACTATTTAATAGAACTCCTCCTTCTCCTCTAACACTTTCAGTAACCAAAATACCTTTCACCGATAATGGCCACATCATCCCAGTAGGATGAAACTGATTGAATTCTAAATCCATGAGTTCGGCTCCTGCCTCATAAGCCAACGCATAACCATCCCCGGTATATTCCCAAGAATTTGAGGTAACATCCCATGCTTTACCGCCGCCTCCAGTGGCAAATATGATGGCCTTTGCTTTAAATATAACAAAAGTTCCCGTTTCCCGCCACATACAAACTACTCCAAACACTTTACCCTTTTCATCTTTAAGTAAATCCAAAGCCGTACATTCCATATAAGTCTCAATTGCTTGGTGAACGCCATGGTCTTGCAAAGTACGGATCATTTCCAATCCGGTACGATCGCCAACATGTGCTAATCGGGGATATCTATGACCGCCAAAATTTCTTTGATTTATCAGCCCTTTTTTAGTGCGATCAAATACTGCTCCCCATTCTTCAAGAAGGCGAACACGTTCCGGTGCTAGTTTAGCATGAAGTTCAGCCATTCGCCAATCGTTAAGAAATTTTCCGCCTCGCATGGTGTCCCGAAAGTGAATTTTCCAATGATCACGTTCGTCAACATTTCCTAATGCAGCAGCCACTCCTCCTTCAGCCATAACCGTATGTGCTTTCCCTAAAAGTGATTTCATCACAATACCAGTGCTCATTCCATGATTTGAAGCTTCAATAGCTGCGCTTAACCCAGCTCCACCAGCTCCCACAATTAGAACATCATGCTCAACGGTTTTAATTTCAGATATATCTAACATAAATTATTTCTTTAAAAATTCCATGTATTAGGGTCGTTAATATATCCTGTTGAGACCATTCGAATATATAAATCGGCTACCATTATCCAAACTAAACTAAGCCACGCAAATAACTCATGACGACGGTTGAACCAACCAACAATCATTCCGTTTTTATGAGCTATATTACCTCCCAACCCACATGAATAGCAATCCCTGCTTCCACCTATAAGATGTCGGATAGAGTGACAACCATACATATAACTGGCTAATAAAATGGGGTTTCCCAATAAAAGTATACTTCCAACGCCAACACCAAATTCTCCACCTCTAAAAAACGATAAATAGGCATCATAAAAAAAGACAATAACATATATTGATGCAAAGTACATTGTATAGCGATGTATATTTTGAACAACCATAAGTCCTGTTTCTCCTTTATATCCTTTTTTTCGTTTACGTGGTAAAGCGCCAACAGCACAAGCTGGTGGTGTTCCAGAGAATGCTCTATAGTATGCTTTTCTATAGTAATAACAAGTGAATCTAAAGATTCCAGGGACTGCCAAAATCAACAGCGACGGAGAGGGAGGAATCCAACTAGGCCACCAAGTGGGCCAGGGTCCAAAAATGGAATGGGCCATTGGCGCAGCCCCTTCAACACCTTCTTTAATAAAAAGAAGTGGAGAATAAAAAGGAGCTAGATATCCTCCAAATCCTTCTTGCCCGGCACTGTACCAATAAAAATCGGCTTGCCAAGCTGACCAAAATCCATAAACCAAAAAACTGGTTAGTCCAAAAACCACGATGGCCGGATACAGCCACCAATTATCCTTACGTAAAGTTTTTGTAAATCCTTTGTCGTGAATGGCAAAAGAAGTTATTGTAGACATTAAAAATTTTTATTTAAAACTTTGTTTTTGAAAGAACAAATATACTTCAAGGAATTAAAAAAAACTATTTTATTTTAAATTCCTTGTCAATAGTTTTTTTGTTAACACTAATTAGCATCCTATAAGAACCTTTTTCTAAATAGTAAAAATTATCATCAGATTCAAATTAAATCTTTACTTTTAAAAATAACTTCATATTAATACTTAGCCGATTTATTTTTAGTTATTGTTTTAAGAATAAAATCTCTCAAATCTTGATTAGACTTTTTTAAATCCTCACGTCTTAAATACATCATATGTCCACTTTCATATCCCTTAAATGTAAATCTGTCTATTAATTTACCACTAGGATCAACTTGTTGAATTGTATACTTTGCCGCAGAAAATGTAGTTGCTCCATCATAATAACCAGACTGAATGAGAACATTTAAAAAAGGGTTTTCAGCTAAAGCTTCTCTAAAGTTCCTTCTTATTCTCAGATTATCAGAGTTCCATGGTCTAACAGATAATTCACCTCTTGCCCATGTATTGTATTTAATATCAGTTTCAAATTTTAACACTTCTTTTATATAGGAGTTAATAGCAGGAGTAAATGCATGATCCCATGCGCTCATTTCAGGGGCATACTCAAAATTATTACCTGAGTCTTTGCTATCAATGCCTTTATATCTAGAATCTAACCTTCCAATTGTAAATCCTTCATCTCTTAAAAGTTCTTTCCAAAAGAAGTTTGTCGAAATATTCAAATTATTTTTAATTATTTCATCATATTTAATTCCCGTTAGAATTTCAATTTTTCCAGCAACTTCTTTTTTTGTTTTATGATCAATAAACCCTCCCATAGCCAGAGCAGGCAATAATTCATTATATGCAAATTCTTCAGAAATTTTAATAACTTCATCTAAACTTTTATTTTGAAATTCTGAGTTTAGCTTATTGTGATACCATGCAGTTGCAGTAAAATATGGAAAATCTACAGTAGGTAAAATAATGCCTCCTGACTCATAATCTAATTCATAGTCAGCAGGCGAAACCAATACAACTCCATTTAAATACATCCATTGATTTTGTTGAAGTTCATGTGCGAGCCCCATTACTCTTACACCACCATAACTCTCACCTACAAGATACTTTGGAGATTTCCATCTTTTTGATCTATTAACAAAAGTAGTTATCCACTCTGCTAAATATTTTGCATCTTGATTTACACCAAAGAATTTAGTTGCCGCCTCCTTTTTAGACATTTTTTTAAGAATTCTAGAGTAACCTATGTTTATTGGATTAACAAAAACAATATCTGCGACATCAAGTATTGAATATGGATTAGATTTATATCCATATGGCTGTATAGGATATCCTTCATCATCAATTATCAAATTATATGGACCAGTATACCCCATATGCATCCATATTGATGCAGATCCAGGACCACCATTAAATGAAAATATTAATGGTCTATTTGAATTATCATCAATATCAGTTCTCTTATAATATGTATAGTGTAAGGTTGCAATTACTTCTCCATCAACATCCCAAATAGGTTGAGTACCAATTTGAGCAGAGTAATTAACTTTTTTATTTAATATGATCGTTGAATGTTTTGTTACTTTTGAAGTGTCCGCAGTTATAATTCTTTCTTGGGAATAAACTCCAAAAAAGATTAGCATTGTTGTTAAAATTAAAAAATTATTTTTCATAGTATATTTATTTATATGATCTAGTCTTGACTTCAATATCTTTATTAAAGTATAAGAATTAGAAAAACTATTTTATTTTAAATTCCTTCTCAATAGAATTACTATTAACAGTAAATAATAATTTATAAGAGCCCTTAGCTAGATAATAAGAATTATCATCAGATTTTTTTAAATCATTCTTATCATATCTTAAGTTATAGTCAATATAATTAAAGCCTCTATCAATTATTCCATCATTTTCATAAACTAATTTGCCATTATTAGACTTTATTGAAAGGGTATATTTGTTTTGTGTTTTTGAAAATATGACTATTTCCATATTAGGAATAATATAATCACCCCATGTGCCCCATTTTTCACCCCAATTATTTGAACGCTTGATATCTTTAATATCATAAACATGAAGCTGTTTATTTAATATCTCTGGATTTAATTTTTGTATTTTTTCTAATTCTGCTAAATAAATTGATCTACCATGTGTTCCCACCAATAAATGATTCATTTCTTTTTGAATTACAAGATCATGAACTGCTGAAGAGTTTAAGCCTTTTGTAAATGGCTCCCATAATTTTCCTTTATTTAATGAAATATATACACCATGGTCATTTCCAACATAAAGAATATCTTTATTTACATTATCTTCAATAATTACATTAACAGGAGAAAAAGGTAAATTAGAATTTATTGGAGTCCATGATTTACCATAATCTTGACTCATATAAACATAGGGTGTGAAATCGTCCCATCTATATCCATTCATTGAAACAAATACAGTCCCTTCATTATGAGTAGAAGCATACACCTTACTCACCCATAAGTCCTGAGGTAAATCATCTGAGATTCTTGACCAAGATGATCCTCCATTTTTAGTAACATTAATTAAACCATCATCTGTACCAACATAAATTAAACCAAATTTATGCTGTGATTCAGAAATTGTGGTTATAGTTCCATATGGCACATTTCCAGGCTTGCCTCCATTTGTCAAGTCAGAAGAAATATTTTCCCATTTATCACCACCATTAAGTGATCTATGAAGGATATTGCTTCCTAAATACAATATATCCTGATTATGACTTGATAAAAGAATTGGAGTTTGCCAATTAAATCTATAAGGAGATTCCCCTAATTTATGTCTTGGCTTAATAAAAGTTCTCTTATTACTATCTAGATCTAGTCGGAAATACGATCCAAATTGGTATCCTGTATATACAATATTTGGTTGATTTTTATCAATTTGAACTTCCATTCCGTCACCACCGAGTATCATTTTCCAAGGATAAGAGCCGGACGCTTCCCATCTTTTGTTTTCTATTGAATTATGTGGTCCCATCCAAACACCATTATCTTGAAGCCCCCCATATACATTATATGGCTTTTGATAATCAACATTAATAGAATAAAATTGTCCTACTTCAGTTGAATTGTTTTTAATCCAATTCTTACCATCATCATAAGTTATATTAACACCCCCATCGTTACCATTTATTAAATGACCGCGTTTGTTTGGATTAATCCACAAATCGTGATGATCTGCATGCACATTCTCTTTGCCAATACGATAAAAAGTTTTTCCACCATCATCTGAGGTTAATATTGGCACACCATAAGTGTAAATTTTATCACTATCATTTGGATCAACATGGACTTTACCAAAGTAGTAGCCATATGTGTTATACACTCCATCTAGATGCATTTTATGTGTTTTATACCAGTTTTTACCACCATTATCACTTCTATAAATCTCTGCTCCAATTATAGGAGTGTCAAACATTACTGAATTAGCATCTACTAAATATTTGTAAAGATCTGAAGGATTTATTTTATTTTGATTAATATCAGATTTTACAGATTTTGCTGTATATACAGCTGGGAACCTATTAGATCTTAAAAACTTATTAAGGTCTTTATTTTTTATCTTACCAAATTGTTTGATTGACATACTTTCAAATGATTCTTTAGTCAGCTCATTTGACTGTTTTTTATTTGATGTTTCTTTTCTAAAAAATTGACTATCATGGACTGCATAGATTATGTTTTTATCAAATACCGCAATCCCAATTCGTCCAACTCCTTCACCTCTTGGAAAGCCACTTTGAGCTGTTGTTATTAAATTCCAGTTCAACCCTCCATCTTGACTTTTATAGATTCCAGAGGATGATCCATCTTCATCAAGATTCCATGCTTTTCGATCTTTTTCCCATAATGTTGCATAAATAACATTAAAATCACCTGGTGTATAAGCCATATCAATAACACCTGTTGTTTCATTTAAATACAATGTTTTATCCCAAGTTTGACCTCCATTTTTTGAAACATAAATCCCTCTATTTTTATTTTTTGAATATAAATGACCTGTAACTCCTACTATAACATGACCGCTATCATCAGGGTTAACCAGTATTTTTCCAATATGGTGACTATCATGTAAACCTACATTTTTCCAATTTGAACCATTAGAATTAGTTTTCAAAATACCAATTCCAGAATATGAAGACCTTGATGAATTATTCTCACCTGTTCCTACCCATAAAGTTTGATTCTTCCAATCCATTGTTATTTCTCCAATATTTTGAGTAGGCCATTCTTCAGATATCGAATTAAAGCTAGTTCCATTATTTATTGTATGCCATACTCCTCCAGAAGCATATGCAACATAGAATTCATCTGGGTCATTTGGATTAACTTCAAGCGCCACAACCCTTCCACTCATTATAGTAGGTCCTATATTTTTAAAATTGACATTCTTAACTCTTGAATTTTCAATAAGTTTATTTTTTATTTGATATGCTTCTACAATTTTTGAGTCTTCTGTTGGCTTAGGTTGACCAATAACTATCGAAGTAAAAAGCAGACAGTATAGAAACTTGAAATTTCTCATAATTGTTATTTTATACTTAAATTATAAACATTATTATAATTTTCAAGATATTTAGACTAAATTTTTAATTAAAAATGAGATACAAACCTCTTTCATCTAACTTCTACAATAGAAATAGGCGGAATTTTATGTCTATGATGAAAGGAGAAAGTATAGCAATCTTTAATTCAAATGATATATACCCTGTTAGCGCTGATACAGAATTACCTTTTGAACAACATCGAGATATTTTCTATTTATCCGGAATTGATCAAGAAGAGACTATATTAATTCTGTTTCCTAATGCAAAAGACAAAAAATCAAGGGAAATTCTTTTTATTAGAAAATCTGATGAACATACCAAAATATGGGAAGGAGAGAAATTAAGTAAGGATAAGGCAAAAAAAATTTCTGGTATTGAAAATATATACTGGGTAGAGCATTTTAAAGACATCTTCCATAAAGTTTCTATGGAGTGTAAACGATTCTATTTTAATAAAAATGAGCATTATAGAGCTAAAATAGTTGTTGAAACCAGAGAAGATAGGTTTATCAAATGGGTTGAAAAAGAATACCCCTCTCATGCAGTTTCTAGAAGCAATCCAATACTTCAAAGACTAAGGTCAATAAAAGATAATGAAGAAATTGATAGAATTCAGCACGCCTGTAATATTACTATGAAAGGATTTGAAAGGATTTTAAAATTTGTAAAACCTGGTGTTTGGGAATTTGAAATTGAAGCTGAACTAATTCATGAATTTATCAATAATTCATCTAAAGGGTTTGCTTATTCTCCTATTATTGCTAGCGGTAATGACAACAATGTTCTTCATTATACTGAAAATAATAAGCAATGTTTAAAGGGAGATCTAATCCTAATGGATATTGCGGCAGAATATGGGAATTACTCAAGTGATATGACTAGAACAATTCCCATCTCTGGATTATTTTCAAAGAGACAAAAGCAAATATATAATTCAGTTTTAAATGTAAAGAATCATGCTACAAAACTTTTAAAACCGGGGAACCTATGGAAAGATTTTCATAGTCAAGTTGGAGAAATCATGACTAAAGAACTTCTTGATATTGGCTTAATAGACAAAATCGACATAAAAAATCAAACTAAAGAAAGCCTTGCATATAAAAAGTATTTTATGCATGGAACTTCTCATCATCTCGGTCTGGACACTCATGATTATGGTTTACTTGATGATCCTTTTGAAGAGAACATGGTTTTCACAGTTGAACCTGGAATATATCTACCTGAAGAAGGATTCGGTATTAGATTGGAAGATGATGTTGTGGTTCAAAAAAATGGAGACCCAATAAACCTAATGAAAGATATTCCTATTGAAGCTGAGCATATTGAAGAACTTATGAATAATTAACAGTCACAATCCTTACCACAATCTGATCCAGATGAAGATTTCTTTTTAAACACAAATCTCTTTAATAAATAGTATATAGATAAAGACGCAAAGAGTATAACTAAAATTAATTGAAGGATTTCCATTAAATTAAAATTTGATAAGTAATTAATGCTGCAAAGTAAGCTAAAATTGTCATAAAAATCAATTGAATTATTGGCCATTTCCAACTATTTGTTTCTTTTTTTACTATAGCTAAAGTGCTCATACATTGCATTGCAAAAGCATAGAATATCATTAATGAAAGACCACTCGCAAAGTTAAATACTGGACTTCCATCAGGTTTAACCTCTTCTAGCATTCTCGTTTTTATTGTATCTTGATTTTCTGAACCAACACTATAGATTGTAGATAGCGTTCCAACAAAAACCTCTCTAGCTACAAAAGATGTAATCAGTGCAATTCCTATCTTCCAATCATAACCCAAAGGAGAAATAACTGGTTCTATAGATTTTCCTAGTAATCCTATATATGAATTTTCAAGACGAAAAGCATTAACCTCCAATGCAAGATCCTCTTCAGAGATATTAATCTCTGAATATTGATTTTCAATAATTTGGTTTGCATTTCTAAAATTATCTCCTGGGCCTGTCGAAGCAAAAATCCATAATAAAATAGAAATTGCAAAAATAATTTTTCCTGCTTCAACTATAAATGACTTAGTTTTTATCCAAATATTTAATAAAACATTTTTTATTAAAGGGAGTCTATAATCTGGCATTTCTAAAACAAGATAACTTCTATTATCAGATTTAATAAATAGTTGTAAAATTGATGAAGATAAAATTGCCATTAAAAAACCTAATATATATAGTCCAAGGAGAGTAAGACTTTGATAGCCTATTCCAAATATTTTATCATTTGGAATAACTAAGGATATTAAAATAAGATATACTGGAAGTCTTGCTGAACAAGTCATAAATGGAATAACTAAGATAGTTATTAATCTCTCCTTCCAGTTTTCAATACTTCTTGTTGACATTACTGCAGGGATAGCACATGCAACACCAGAGACTAATGGTATAACACTTTTACCAGAAAGCCCAAATCTTTTTAACGTCTTATCCATCAAGAAAACAACTCTACTCATATACCCAGTTTGTTCAAGTATTGATATAAAAAAGAATAACAACGCGATTTGAGGAATAAATATTAAGACTCCTGCAATTCCTGGCAATACACCCTCAGAAATTAAATTTGTAAATACTCCTGGAGGAAAACCTGATTTTACACTTTGACTTATAGAAACAAATGTTGAGTCAATAAAATCCATAGGGATACTACTCCAGTCAAAAATTATTTGAAAAATTAAAAGTAGGATTGAAAAGAAAGTAGCATACCCCCAAAACTTATGAAGTAGAATTCTATCCAATTTATTTCTTATTCCATGCCCTTTAGCAATATCTTTTGAGTAGCTCTCTTTTAAAAGATTGTTAATCCATTGGTATCTTTTTATTGTTTCTTTTTGCTGAAGTTTCTTTAAATATGACTCCGTTTGAGTTTTAAAATTGCCTGAAGTTTCAATTGTATTTCTTTGTATTTTTGAAAAATTAATGTCCTGGCTTATCAATAACCAAAGTTTATATAAGGACTGTTCAGGAAATGTTTGATTAAGATTTGTAAAATACTCATGGTCAATCTCCCTAATATTAAAAATAGGTTTATTTGAGAGGTTTCTATAATTAGTAATTACATTTTTTAATTCTTCAAATCCTTCGTTTTTTTTAGCACTGATTAAAACAATTTTGGTATCAAGTTTTTGTTCAAGTTTCTTGATATCTATTTCAATGCCTTTCAATTTTAATTGATCTGACATATTAATAGCTAAAATTGAAGGTATTTCTAGATCTTTAATCTGTGTGAATAATAAAAGATTTCTTTTTAAGTTTTCTACATCTGAAATTATAACTACCAAGTCTGGAAAATCCTTATTGTTTTTATTTAATAATAAATCAAAAACTATACTTTGATCAAGAGACTTTGTATTTAAACCATATGATCCTGGCAAATCTATTAGTTGCACATCGGTAGTTCTATTAATATTAAAAAAGCCAGTCTTTTTTTCTACTGTAACACCAGGGTAATTTGCTACTTTTTGTTTTAACCCAGTAAGTGAATTAAAAACCGAAGACTTACCAGTGTTTGGATTCCCAATTAGCGCAACTGTGATTGTTTTAACCATTGAATTATTTTAGCTCAACAAGAACTTTACTAGCTGTAATTATATCAATTGAGATATGAGATTGGTCTACCTTCATATAAATTGGTCCTTTTTTTGAAGCAAGACCAAGAATTAACAGTTCATTTCCAGGTAAACAGCCCATCTCCAGAAGTGCTAAGGGGACTTGATCAATGAGTATATCCTTTATAATAGCTCTATCTCCTTTTTTCAAAGTATTTAAACCAATCATGTTATTTATAATGATTCTAAGTTGACAAATGTAATAGTTTAATTTGAAATTTCTTTCTTTAAAACTTTTATATCATATATCAACGCATTCATTGATTCTTGATCAGTCCCATCATAAAACCCTCTTATTCTTCTTTCAGGATCTACTAAAACAAAATTTTCAGTGTGAATCATTTCAAATAACTCAGATTCCTCAATATCTTCAGCTACCAAATATGATTTTCTGGCAAGATTATAAATCTGCTTCTTATCTCCTGTAACAAGATTCCATTTAGAATCAATTACACCTTTTTCTAAAGAATATTTCTTTAATACTTCTTTAGTGTCTATTTCTGGAGTTACAGTATGAGATAATAAATAAACTTGATCATCGTCTTTATATTCATCTTGAAGAATAATCATATTTTCTTTCATAATTGGACAGATTCCCTGACAGGTTGTGAAGAAAAAATCAGCAATATATATTTTATCTCTATAATTTTCGTTGGTTACCTTTTCACCATTTTGATTTACTAGGCTAAAATCTTTGATCTTATGAAACCTTTTAACATGTTGCACTGTACTATCAACTAATTGAAAACTAACCATATTAGGCTGGTAAATTGGTAGCTTTTCTTCTGGCTTTAACACATTATAGAACATTAATATTGCCGCAATAGATACTACTGCCATAGATAAAATAAATACTTTATATTTTTTGATCATTATTAATACAAATATACTTCAAGGAATTAAAAAAATATTAAATTTGCAAGTCAAAATTACTATATGGAGGTATTTTTAATAAAAGCATTTCAACTAATATTATCACTAGCAATTCTTGTTGTTCTTCATGAACTTGGCCACTTTATTCCTGCAAAAATTTTTAAAACTAGAGTAGAAAAATTTTATTTATTCTTTGATGTAAAATTCTCTTTATTTAAAAAGAAAATAGGAGAGACAGTGTATGGTATTGGATGGTTGCCACTTGGAGGATATGTTAAAATAGCAGGAATGATTGATGAAAGTTTTGATAAAGAGCAAATGAGTAAACCACCTCAACCATGGGAATTTAGGTCAAAACCAACATGGCAAAGATTAATTATAATGCTTGGAGGTGTTATTGTTAATCTTATCCTAGGATTCGCACTATATATGATGATCTTATTTGTATGGGGAAAAGATATTATTCCTCAAAAAAATATGCCAGATGGTTTTGATCCATCTCCAGTTGCTATAGAAATTGGTTTTGAGCAAGGAGATAAACTAGTCGATGTTGATGGCAAACCTCTAGAAAATGTTTTAGAGATAAATAGGAGTTTGCTACTTAGGCCTATTGAATATGTTACTGTTTCTAGACCTGATGGAACTATTGACGAGATCAAAATTCCTGAAGATTTTGGAGATAAAATGTTTGAAAATGGGGAGTATTATCCATTGATTCCTTTAATAAGCGCGACTATAGATTCCGTTTTTGGATCTCCTGCTCTTGATGCTGGCATTAATGTTGGTGATAAAATTGTAAAAGTCAATTCTGATAATATTAAAAACTGGACAGAATTTACCAATTGGATATCTAATAATGATGATGATGTTATAAGTGTTACTCTAGAAAGAGGTAATAGTATTTATGAAACTACTATTGAAAGAAATGATGATGGTACAATTGGTGTTGCAAAACTTTATACCGGAATTGAACCAGTCCATAGAGACCTTAACTTATCAGAAAGTATAGTTGAAGGTTTTGATTATGGGTATTGGACGCTTTATGATTATGTTGCTCAGTTTCAATTTGTTTTTACTAAAAAAGGCGCCTCACAGCTTGGTGGGTTTGGGACTATCGGAAATTTATTTCCTGCTAAATGGGATTGGAAAAATTTTTGGTCGACTACTGCTCTAATTTCTATTATTTTAGCTTTTATGAATATTCTTCCAATACCTGCTCTTGATGGTGGCCATGTTATGTTTCTTTGCTATGAAATGATAACAGGTAGAAAACCTAGTGATAAATTCTTAGAATATGCTCAGGTAATAGGGTTTTTCTTATTAATTGCATTGGTTCTATATGCCAATGGAAATGATCTTTTTAGATGGATAAATGGGTCTTAATTTTCTGAACTAAAAGACGATAATGGAATTTTGATTTATACCCTGTCGGTATTTGATATGAGTATTAATTGAATTATATTTGCCGACTATATTCCTCCTTAGCTCAGTTGGTTAGAGCATCTGACTGTTAATCAGAGGGTCCTAGGTTCGAGTCCTAGAGGGGGAGCAAGCTAACCACTATAATACACTAATAAAATAAACCCTTCAAGTCCTTTCAAATAAGTAAGACTAACATTAATTGATGAGTGTTATTTCAAGTATAGTGTCTATATTATCTATATTCTCTTTTTGTAAATCAATTTTTAAAGTAGATCTATTATAGCTGTAATTCACTTTTTTTCCAGAGTCGAAGTAGTTTATTTTTTTAATTTTTTCACTAAAATTTTCAATTACTAATTTTTCTTTAGAGGAATCAAGAACATGAATAAATATTTTATTTTCTTTTCTTGTTGAAACAACTTGATCAGTTGGGTCAATTGGACCTTTTCTTGTTTGATATATTGTTTCGCCATATTGTTTAACCCATCGTCCAATTTTTTCTAATGATTTGATGTGTTCTTCTTGAATTTCTCCATTAGGCATTGGCCCAACATTTAAAAGAAGATTGCTGTCATATCCTGCAGCCTTAATTAGGTATTGTATCAACTCTTTCTCTGATTTATGTTTTCTGTCCTTAAGGTTAAAACCCCATGATCCATTAATAGTTTCACATACTTCTAACGGAAGATTACCAATGTCATCTTTTGATGTAGCAAAGTCTTTGGTCCCTTTACCTGGCAGGTCTTTTTCAAACATTTGAAAATCTTCACCTGGATTAGGGGTTAAATGATGATTACTGCCAATAAGTGCTTGAGGTTGAAGTTCATGTATTAAGTCATAAACTTCCTTAAGTTTAAAATCTACATTAATTTTTCCAAATCTTTTGCCATCCCATTCGTGTTGATCCCATTGTCCATCAAACCAAATTCCACCAATAGTTCCATAATTAGTCAACAGTTCAGTAAGTTGAGCTTTCATGAAGTTTATATAATCTTCCCATTTACCTTCTCCTCTTCCAGTTATTCCATTACCCGTTCTGCCCCTTGGAAAATAATCGTCTCTATACCAATCAAGTTGAGAATAATAAAAGAATAACTTAATGTCATGCTTTCTACATGCTTCAGCAAGCATTTTTAAAACATCTTTACCGTAGGGTGTTTTGTTTACAATATTATAGTCAGAAGCTTTTGAGTCAAACATTGAAAATCCGTCGTGATGCCTACTAGTTATGGTTATATATTTCATACCTGCATTTTTGGCCATTAAGACCCATTTTTCCGCATCATATTTTGTAGGATTAAAGAATTTTGGTAATTGTTCATATTCTTTAATAGAGATATTTTGATTGTTCATTACCCATTCGCCATCACCTAGAACACTATAAACCCCCCAATGAATAAAAAGTCCAAATTTTGCGTCTTGAAACCATTTTCTTGCCTCTAAATTTTCTTTTGATGGTTTATATTGAGCATTAGCAAATATGCCAGTAAAAAGAAGAATAATTAAAAAAAATTTTTTCATGATAAAATAGTTAATTGTATATTTAATTCAATATGAAAATACTAAAATGGATTTTGTTTGTGATATTTTCAGTAGCCTCAGTTTTAAGTTTAGTCGTAGTTTATTTTATGTATAATAATTTATCTTTTATAGATTATCCATATGTAATATCAGGTTTAGTGTTTTTAATTTTCGCTTTAGTTACATATAACTACAAAGTAAAATAATCCTAATAAATAACTTACCTATTTGATTTTTTTTCTTTTCTATAGAAGTAAATGGATATTAAATATACTATAGGAGTCATTAAAATCCAACTTGACTGTGCTTGTAAGGTAATTGATCTTCCTGCTATTTTGAAAATTGTAGGGTTGAACCAAGATCCTAGTGGCTGTAATGGAGCCCATGAAAGGTCACCGTTAGAGCCTAATTGAAAATTATAAAAGAATGCTTCAATATAAATATTTTGAATAATAAACCATAAAAGAAAAATTGAGAAAGCCCCCCAATTCCATTTTAAAAAAGGAGATTTTTTATTTCTATAAAAGAGCTTTACTAAATATAACCCTACCCAAACAACTAATACATCAGCTAATGAATTTAAAAACCAATTTAAATTAACAGGTATTGCACAAGTTAAAGCAACACTTCTTCTCAGGTCTACAGAAAGCCCTCCTCCTAATCCATAAGTAAGCCATAACTCCCAGCCAACGGAAGCTATTAAAAAAACACTAATTAAAGTCAACGCAACACTATATGAAACCTTCTTTTTAATTATGTAATATATTGATAGAATTATTGGAAGTGATGCGGCTATATAAAGACGTATAACAAGCCAATGCTCAATGTCATTTAAATCACAAAATTTGAAGAAATTTTCCATTGTTAATTTTGAATATCAATGTAAGAGTTTATCCTTTGTTCAAGAATTGAGAGTGTTACTGTTCCCTGTTCAAGAATTACCTCATGAAATTCTCTTATATCAAATTTTGAACCAAGTTTCTCCTTAGCCTTTTTCCTTAGTTCTCTAATTTTTAATTCCCCGATTTTATAAGATAAAGCTTGACCAGGCCAAGAAATATATCGATCTGTTTCTGTATTGACTTCATGTAAGGATAAGGCTGTATTTGAAGCTATAAAGTCGACAGCTTGTTTTCTAGTCCACCCTTTAGAATGAATTCCAGTATCAACTACCAATCTGCAGGCACGCCACATCTCATAGGTTAGCTTTCCAAAATGTTCATAAGGGGTCGTATACATACCCATTTCATTAGCTAAAAATTCTGTATATAGCCCCCAGCCCTCACCATATGCAGATATATATAGATTTCTTCTAAATTTAGGAATGCTATCTCCTAACTCATTATTTAATGCTCCTTGAAGATGATGCCCAGGAACTGCTTCGTGAACTGTTAATGAGGGTAATGTATATAATGTTCTACTTGGAAGATCATAAGTATTAACCCAGTAATATCCTGGTTCACTACTATTTTTTGAGGAGCCCACATAACGTCCTCCAGTATATTTAGGTGCAATAGCATCTGGGACAGGGGCAACACCATAAGGTTTTCGTGGTAATGTTTTAAAGAATTTTGGGAGTTGCTCATCAGCTCGTTTTGCAATGTCTCGAGCAATCATCAATAATTCATCTGGAGTTTTAGCATAGAATTGTTTATCTGTCCTAAGAAATTTTAAAAAATCTGAAAAGCTCCCTTTAAAGTCTAGTTCATCAATTATATTTTCCATCTCTACTTTAATTCGTTTTACCTCATTCAGTCCTATTTGATGAATATCTTCTGGAGAGAACTCATTATTTGTTGTATAGAAGTTAATTCTGTTTTGATAAAAGGCCTTTCCATTTGGTGTGTCAGATACACCAATTGTAGTTCTTGTATTTGGAAGGTACTCTGTTTCAAAAAAATTCTTTATTCGTTTAAATTGAGGTATAACAATATTTTCAATAACAATTTTTCCTTCAGTTAATACTGAGTCTTTTTGGGATGAAGTTAGACTTTCTGGTAATTTTTTTAATGGTGAATAGAAATAACTTTCTTGGAAATCATCTACAATATGAGTTTCATATGTTGATTCATAACCCTTAAAAATAATCTTAGGTTGAGATACTCCCTTATCCAACCCTTCTCTAAGATTTACAAAATACTGATCAACATAATTAGGTATTGCACTTAGCTTTTTTAAATAGTCTTTTACACTATTATAATTTTGCAAAGATCTTACTATAAAACCTAGATTAATATGAAATCCGGAATCAGACAATAAAGGATTTAGAAAGCGTTCAAATTCATAATAAGCTATCTTATCTTCTAGAACAAATTTTAGAAGTTCAGCAGAAATTTTATCGGTTTCAGGCAAAACATCTAAATTTATTTCTGATAGTTCATCTAGTTTTTCTTGTGCAAAATCTGCCTCTGACTTATAATATTCTCTAGTGAAAAGACCTAAGGGATACTTTTCTCTGTCATAGCCATTGTGATCTTGATAACTATGTATTAAAGAATCAAGTTTTTTAATTGATTTATTTGAGTTGATTTGATTACAACCAAAAAAAATGATTAGTAAAAGGAGGGATGAAAGTTTGTTTATATAAATCATATATAAACTTAAAAAATAAAACCATCCAAATGGAGTGTTTTTATATTTTTAATTACTTAATTTTTTTTAAAAATATTTTTAAAACTTTGATTTTGAAGTTAATGATACTGTTCCACAGAGTGTATATTTTTTTCATGATTTTAAATTTAATTAATAATTAGTCCTCAAAATAAAATAGTTTTTCAATTTTCAAATTGAGTTTTTTTGAAATTTTCATAGCTAATTCTAAAGTAGGTTTATATCTATATACTTCAATAGAAATTATAGTTTGACGACTTACATCAACACTATTTCCTAATTCTTCTTGAGTGAAACCTTTTTTCTGTCTCACTTCTTTTAAGTTGTTTTTTAATATCATTTTAAACGGTTCTATATAAGTAAAACTGATATAGCGACTTAACAATTGAGATAAATGCAAGTAGCATAAGAATCAAAAAAACAATTCCAGCATCTGTTAGGCTAAAGCCGTTATATAATTCTTGGTTTCCCGTTAGATTTAATAATTCCTTGTTTTGAAATTTAGAACATACATATCCAATAAAAATGAATAAAGAGAACTCATAAAGCAAGTATCCTACTTTATAGGATTTTGAATTTATCATATCATCTCTTTCATCCTTAGTTTCTTTTTTTTTAAAAACAAACTCTAACAAAGAATATGCAACAGAAAAATAGATTACTGTAAATATTAAAATTTCAATTATTTTTCCAATTAAATCATCCATTAAAATCAAGTTGTTATCTTGATTTTCATAAAAATATGGAAGAAAAATAAATGCAAATACTATTGAAAATACAATCTCAATTAAGATTGATATTTCTTTTTTAGATAGTGCCATAATTTTATTTTTGAATAATTCGAAGTATTAGTATTGCAAGCTTAGAAACTGAAAAAGTAAAAAGTCCAAAAAGAGGAGATAATAATGCTACCTTTAAACCTCCAGCTATTATAGAAGGATCCGCTTCTCCAGTTGCTTCCAAAACATCAAAAGCAGTTATAAGTCCTATAAAGGCCCCCATGACACCTAAAGCTAAACCTAGTGTGCCACTATCGCTTATATGTTTTAGCATTTTTTTTGAAATTTCAACGTTTGACTTGATATTCAAAAGAGATTTTGCTATAAAATAAATTGATATTAATAGACAGGTAAGAATAAGAGACATAAAAAACGCCCCTCCTTCCATAAATCTATTAATTAAAGTTGTTCCGATTAATCCTGTAATTATTGCCATAATTCTTAATATTTTTAATTTCATTTTAGTTATTTGTGTTAAGCTAACTTTACAAATATACATAAAAAAATGTTAAGTTGACTTAACATCATTAATAATTTTTCCTAAACTTAAAGAATAAACCTCTTATTCACTAATTAGGGATTACCCATTGTCCTTTTTCACTATCAATTGACCCATTTAACTGGGAGGTTACAACTTTATCAATAATTAGTAAACCTTTATCTGCCATATTTGTGAATGTATCAATTCCAGAATTGGAAAAACCTTTTCTTGTTCTATGAATATTAAATCTATTTGAAAACTGTATTTGAAAACTTTTTTCAATAGCTTCTTTACCAATCATAAAACCTAGAAGACCTCCCCAAGTAGCAGCTGGATTATCAGAATCCCAACCAGAAAGAACAGCAATTTTAATTGTCTCCTTAATATCCCCCTCACCATAAAGCAAGCTTATTATACTAGCACCAAAGTTTATACCTGCAGCAAAGCAACCATTACAAGAGCTATCCTTTGTTGCCCAGAGGTAATTATCGTCTTGATTAATTTGGTACTTTTCATGGAGTAAATCTCTAGTTTTTTCCCACTTGGTATTTTGTTTATAATGATCTAAAACAAAATCATACATTTTAGCGGCATAAGAAGAATTTGGCAAATGCTCACGTGCTTTTTTTGCCATCCATTGTGTCTTTTCTTTTAATGTTTTAAATTTAATTGGATCAGATGCTAGAGCATGCATAATAATATAAAACTCCGCAATCCAAGCTGCATTTTCTTGAGCAGTAGTTCTAATAGGTAAATATGCCATTGACAAAGCAGTTTGTGGATTTCCAGGGGCATACAAACCAAATATTTCAGTTGTTAGCTGAGCGTCTATCATCTCATAAAAAGGGTTATTTTTTGGATCGCTCGTATCTGGAGGAATTATACCTTCTTGCATCAAATCAAAAGCCCTTTGGTTAGATACCCATAAAAAATTCTCTTCATTTAAATAAATATGTTTCAACCATCCATTTCTGATTTGCTCTCCATCTAGAAATAGTGTTTCATTTTCTAATAATAGCTCTTGATACATATATTCTATATCCGTATCATCATCTGCTCCCCAAATACTATCTCTAGTTGCATATATAAAATCTATTGTATCGGAATAATTATTTGATCCCCATAAATTAGGCTCATCAACTCCACCCCAATTTTCACTAGTATAAAAACCACCTCCTTTACCGTCAACAGGAATTCCAATTTTATCCATCTCTGTGATTAATCCAGTCCAGTTAGCAATACATTGTCCTAACCAAAAACCTTCTAATTGATCTCGATATTCATTTTTGTCAATTACAAATTCGTTTAATTTAGGTTTGCAACTAATGCTAAACAAGATAATTGCAACTACTATAAAGACATTTTTACTTTTCATTTAATTTAGGTTTGATATTTTTTTTCTCTCCATTCATTTTATATTATCTTATTTACAAATAATATTATAAACTTTTACAATGTTAAAACAATATTTCATATTCTTTTTAATTATATCCTTCACAAATCAATCTTTTTGTCAAGAAGAAAAGAATAATATGATGCTTTCAAGTGATAGACTGATACTAGGAATCAATAAAGAAAGATCTGCATCAGTATCTTCTGGAGACATTGATAAAGATGGAGATATAGATTTAATAATAGCCAATGGAAGACACTGGCCAGGTCAAAACAAAATTTTTATTAATAATGGAAGAGGCATATTTACAATAGAAAAGAACTTAGGAGCTGAACGGTCCACAAGTTATGCTGCTGAACTTGGTGATTTTGATCTTGATGGAGATTTAGATATTGCGGTTGGAAACGATATGGCTCCAAATTATATATTTACTAATACTGGTAAAGGAGATTTTATCAAAACCAGCTCATTTGGTAAAAAATATTCAAGAACTAGAAATATAACTCTAAATGATATTGATAATGATGGAGATTTAGATATTCTTATTACTAATAGAGGTGAGCCTAACGAAATATGCTTAAATAATGGACAAGGACAATTCATAGAAACTTTTTCATTTGGAAGTAAAGATGACGCAACTATAGATGTAGAAATAGCAGACATGAATAATGATGGTAATAGTGATTTAATTCTAGCTAATAGAAATAATCAGCCAAACTATATCTATATAAATGATGGAAATCTAAATTTTAACAGAAGAGTTCAATTTGGGACTGGCAGAGATAACACAAGATCAATAGGTGTCGCTGACTTTAATAAAGATGGATATAAAGACATAGTTACAGCAAATATTAAGGAACAAAATGTTATATATTTCGGAAGTAAAGAATTCAAGTTTTCAAATTCACTTGCTCTTGACAATTCTAACTCATCTAGTTTTTCAGTTGCTATCAGTGATCTTGATTTGGATAATGATATGGATATTATTATTGGTAACTCTCCAGGTCCAAATTATATTTTTTTAAATACTGCAAATGGATCTATCTGGGAAAAAAGCCAACTATCTCACGAATTATATAGAACATATGATATTATTAGTAGTGACTTAAATAATGACGGTTTGTATGATATTATTGAAGCTAACTCTGATGCAATAAATCGATATTACTTTAATCAAAAAAAGTTTGACCCAAGAAAGAATTAAATTTATTAAATTGTTATAAAGAATGAAAAAGTACATATTAAATATTATTACTGTTTTAGGAGCTTTACTTTTTTGTAATATTCTTAATGCTCAAAACAGTCCAGTTGAATTAAAATATCTTGGAACTGCTGGTTGGGAAATTAAAGATGGGAATATTACTGTATTAGTAGACCCATATATCTCAAGAGTTAAACTTGGCACAGGGCCATCAATAAGCCCTCTAGATAAAAGAGAAACAGTTCTTCGTTCAGACTATTTTGTTTCTGATGTAAAGCTTATTGATAGTTTAATCAATAAAGTTGATTTTATTCTTGTTCATCACTCTCATTTTGATCACCTCTCCGATGTACCATACATTGCAAAAAAAACAGGAGCTAAAGTAATTGGCACTGAGACAACCATAAACATTCTAAGAGGTTATGGTATAAGTAATGATCAATTATATCCTGTTAGGGGTGGGGAAGATTATCAATTTGAAGGGTTTTCAGTAAGAGTAATTCCATCAATTCATTCTGCATTAAATAATAAACACTACCTAGACTCAAGAGAATATACAAAACCCCCTAAAACTCCTTTAAGGGTTTCAGATTTTATTGAAGGAAGATCATTAATGTTTCTAGCAAGATTTAAGAGTCATAAAGTATTAACAATGGGGTCAATGAATTTCGTTGAAAGCGAGTTAGTTGGAATCCATCCAGATATTCTACTTGCAGGAGTTAATCAGTCTCAACTAGGTCTTTATAACTATAATGAAAGACTGATAAAAGTTACAGGATATCCCAAAACAATTATTCCTACACATTGGGATAATTTTAGATTGCCTTATGGATTTTCTCAAGAGAATAGTATTATTTTAAAATTATTGCCTTTTAAGAAAAATGTTGAGAAGTTGTCTACACAGTCAAGTGTTAAAATTGTTAGACATTTAGAAACAATTAAAATAAATTAGATGAAAAGAAGATTTTATATCTCTATCCATAAATTTATAATATATAACTTAAGTATAGTAAAATGATTTTTAACTTAAAATCGCATTGGGAAGATATTTATCAAAATAAAAAACCTAATGAAGTCTCATGGACTCAAGAAATACCTCAAACCTCAATTGATTTTTTAAAATCTTTCAAGCTTTCAAAAGACTCTTCCATTATTGATATAGGTGGAGGCGAAAGCAAACTTGTTGATTATCTATTAGAACAAGGATATAATAACATAACTGTGCTAGATATATCAAAAAATGCAATTGAGAAGGCTAAAAAAAGAATTGGAGAAAATTCAGATAAAATAAAATGGATAGTTAGCGATATCCATGAATTCATACCTGAGAATAGTTTTGATTTCTGGCATGACAGAGCTGTTTTTCATTTTCTTACCTCTAAGAAAAATATTTCAAACTATGCTAAAATGGTTTCTGATTATGCGACAAATTTTGTGGTAGGAACGTTCTCAACTGATGGGCCAACAAAATGCAGTGGTCTTGATATATGTCAATATGATGAGATGTCAATTACAAAAACTTTTGAAACTTCTAATTTTAAAAAAGTTGAATCTAAAAGAGTCGATCATAAAACCCCATTTGGGACGATTCAAAATTTTATTTTTTGTAGTTTTACAGCCACCTAAAAATTAACCTGTGGAATACAATAAATTACCTGGAACAGAAATTGAAGTAAGCAAAATTTGTCTAGGAACCATGACCTGGGGAACCCAAAATACAAAGCAAGAAGCTTTTGAACAAATGGATTATGCCATAGATAATGGTGTTAACTTTTTTGATACAGCTGAACTCTACCCAGTTCCTGCATCTGCTGAAACCTACGCGACTACAGAAGTATATGTTGGTCAATGGCTTGAGAGCAGAAAATGTAGAGATAAAATTATATTAGCTAGTAAAATTGCAGGGGCTGGAGATTACACAGCTCACATTCGAAAAAATGGATTTAAAGGTGATTCTATAGAAACTGCTTTAGATCAAAGTCTCAAAAGACTGAAAACAGATTATCTTGATCTTTATCAATTACACTGGCCCGAAAGATTAACCAACTATTTTGGAAACAGGAATTTTAAATATTTTAATGACTCTTGGGAAGATAATTTTCAAGAAATACTTTTAAAATTGAAAAAAGTTATAGATTCTGGAAAAGTTAGACATGTTGGCCTTTCAAATGAAAATCCATGGGGAATAATGAAATTTTTAGAATATTCTAAAAATGAACTTCCAAAAATGATTACTATTCAAAACCCTTATTCATTATTAAATAGACTTTTTGAAATAGGTTCTGGAGAAATATGTAAAAGAGAGAATGTTGGACTACTAGCCTACTCTCCCTTAGGATTTGGAGTACTTACAGGAAAATATAGAAACGGAAATGTTCCAAAAAATAGCAGACTTGATTTATTCCCAACGATGGCTAGTAGGTATACAAATGAAAATTGTTTTAATGCAACTGAGTTATATCATGAAATTGCTGACAAACATAATCTAACATTAACACAATTAGCATTAGCTTTTGTTAATGACAGGCCATTTGTTACAAGTAATATTATTGGAGCAACAAATATGGAACAACTCAGAGAGAATATTGATAGCATCAACACTAAATTATCTAAAGAAATACTTGATGAGATTAATCAAGCTCAAGAAAGAATTCCTAATCCTGCTCCTTAGTTTTCAAATTGTTTAGGATCCTCTCCATAAGCATTGTTTCCTTGATTCCCTTCTTTGACAAAAAGTATTAATAGCCAAATTGCTCCAGCTATGGGAATTAACCCAACAAGATACATCCATCCACTTTTTCCAGTATCATGCAGTCTTCTTATCGCAACTGCAATATTAGGAACAAGAACAAATAATGTGTATGCAATATATAAAGGTCCATAACCAATAGATGGGTAAACAATACCAAAGGAATAATCTAAGGAAATAGCCAGAAGGGCAAAAATAAAGTTCCATAAAGTAAACATCCAATACTCTTTTCTTCTTGATCTACCATTAAAATCAGAATACGATTTAATTACTTTTATATACCATTCCATAATTAATTTTATTTAGCAGCGAAGTTAGTAGCATTTTTTTAATTTTAGATTATGGATTATAAAAAACTAGTGCTTTCAACAAAAAAAGTTGAAAAAATAGTTAAAAAGGAATATGGTATTGAAGGATCTGCATCGAAGCTTCCGGGATCAATCGATATTAATTATAAAATTTCAACTAAAGATTCTCAAGATTATATATTAAAAATTTCAAGACCAGATATAACTTCAGATTATCTAGACTTTCAAATTAAAATTTTAAAATTCATTAATTCCAAAAAGAAGAATCTCCTTATTCCTAATATTATTTTAAATAAAAAAAAGAAAGAAATATCTAAAATTGAAGATGGTTCTGGAGCTAAAAGGGCAGCTAGGCTTCTAACATGGATTCCTGGAAGACTTTGGAGCTCTGTTAATCCCCACCTAGACAATTTACGTTTCAGCTTAGGAGAAAAAAGTGGAATGGTAACTAAGTTACTAGATGGTCTCGATCATAAAATAGCTCATAGAAAATTTGAATGGGATATAGATCAATCACTTTGGACAAAAAAACATTTAAATCTTTTTAATAATGATCAAAAAAAAATATTAAAATATTTTCATAAAAAGTTTGAATCTAAAAAAGACGAATACAACCAGCTTCGAAAATCTATTATTCATAATGATATAAATGATAATAATATTATTGTTTCAGAAGATCTAATTAATCCATTTGTACAGTCAATATTTGATTTTGGAGATGCTATAAATACTCAAATAATTAATGAAGTTGGGACAGCATGTGCATATGCAATTATGAACCAGAATGATCCTTTAGATGCTGCATTACCTATATTATCAGGATACCACAATGCTTATCCATTAAAAGAGAATGAGATTGATCATTTATATAATGTTATTGCAATGAGACTTGTAATATCAGTAACACAATCTGCAATCAATAAAACAAAAGAGCCTGGAAACAAATATCTTCTGATCAGTGAGAAACATGCTTGGGAATTATTAAACAAGTGGTATAATATTAGCTCTGAATTAGCAACTTATAGTTTTAGGAATTCATGTGGTTATAGTTCACACCCAAATTATGAAAAGTTTAAATCTTGGGCTTTAAAGCAATCGATCCCTATTTCAAATTTATTTCCCTCTGTTAAAAAGACTAAATTCAATAATATAGACTTAAGTGTTTCAACAAAATTTATTGAGCCTAGCGAAATTGAAGATCTTGAAATATTTCAATATAAAATTGAGAGACTTCAACAAAAGTTCCCTGATAAAATTTTAGTTGATGGTTATTTAGAACCTAGAGCTATATACACAACAGACAAATATGGAAAAAGTGGTAATTCTGGAAATGAAAATAGAACAATACATATAGGCTTAGATTTTTGGCTCCCTTCACAGACACCTGTTCATTCAATATTTGATGGAGAGGTAGTAATGGCTACAAATGATGTTGGAGATAAAGAATATGGCGGCCTAGTTGTTTTAAAGCATAAAGCTAAAGACTTCAATTTTTATACACTTTATGGTCACAACTCTGTCAAAAGCGCAACAATACATTCAGTTGGTGATAAAATTAAAAAAGGAGACAAAATTTCAGAACTAGGAAATTATCCTGAAAATGGAAACTGGCCACCTCATCTTCATTTTCAAATAATGTTATCAATGATGGATTTTAAAATTGATTTTCCTGGCGTCATGTATTTTAATCAAATAAATATTTGGAAAGAAATATGTCCAGATCCAAACTTATTTTTTAAATCTAAAAGTCTTGATTCAAAACAAGAAATTAGTAGTCATGAACTAATTAATTTTAGAAAAAAACATCTTGGTAAAAGCTTAAAGCTCCATTATAATAATCCTATCAGAATTGTAAGAGGTGCAGGTCAATATTTAATTGACAATACGGGGAGACTATATCTTGATACAGTTAATAATGTCGCTCATGTAGGACATGAAAATCCATTTATAGTAAATGCAGGTCAAAAACAAATGGCTGTTCTAAATACTAATACAAGATATTTACATGAAAGTATAAACACACTAGCAAAAAAACTTCTTAAAACCCTTCCTCAAGAATTATCTGTTTGTCATTTTGTTAATTCAGGAAGTGAAGCAAATGAATTAGCACTAAGAATGGTAAAAGAATTTACAGGTCAAAAAGATATGATTGTTTCACAATGGGGTTATCATGGGAATACTAATAAATGTCTAGATATCTCTTCATATAAATTTGACAGAAAAGGCGGAAAAGGTGCACCAAAGAACACGCATGTAATTCCAATTCCAGATTCTTATAGAGGAAAATATAGAGGGGGAAATACTGCCAATAAATATTCCAATGAGGTAAAAAAATGTGTTGATAATATTCACTCAAAAGGCAGAGGAGTTGGAGGGTTTATTATAGAACCAATAATTAGTTGTGGAGGTCAAGTTGAATTACCTAATGGGTTTTTAAAAAAATCCTATAAACATATTAGAAAAGCTGGTGGAATTTGTATTTCAGATGAAATTCAAGTTGGTTGTGGGAGATTAGGTGAAAGTTTTTGGGGATTCCAACTACATGATGTAGTTCCTGACATAATAACAATTGGAAAACCTTTCGGAAATGGACATCCAATTGGAGCAGTAGTTTGTAAAAAAGAGATTGCTGAAAAATTTGCAAATGGAATGGAGTTCTTTAACACATTTGGAGGCAACCCAGTTTCATGTACAATTGCAACAGAGGTATTAAGTTTTATTGAGAAATATAATCTTCAAAAAAATGCACTTTTAACTGGCGATTATTTAAAAAACAAATTAATGACTCTTGCTAAAAAATATTCAATAATTGGAGAAGTTAGAGGCAAGGGATTATTCTTAGGTATTGAGTTAACTGATAATAAATTAAAACCATTAAAAGATCATGCTAATTATTTAGCAAATCGGATGAAAGAATTTGGTATTCTTATAAGCACTGATGGAGCAGATGATAACGTAATGAAGATTAAACCTCCTATTATCTTCACCCAAGAAGATTGTGATAAATTGGTTTTTTATTTGGATAAAATTTTTGAAGAAGATTTTATGAAATTTTATTAGATTTGCATCATGAAAAAAGTGCCCTTATCAATAATTATAATTTTTTTAAATATTTTAAATGTTATGGCTCAGAAATATGAAACTCAAGCTTATGAGATAGTTAAAAAAATTGATAATGTTGAAATTAGATATTACCCTGAAGCTGCTAAAATTAAAATTAAATCAAAATACTCAAGAAATAATAATTTTAGAAAATTATTTGAATATATTGCTGGTAAAAATAGTAGAAATGAAAAGATTGCTATGACAACTCCTGTATATATGTCAGAAGATAAACAAATGATGGAGTTTGTTTTGCCAAAAGAATATAATTCAGGATCGTTCCCAACTCCAAATAGTAAAGAAATAGAAGCATACATTTCATCTCCATCATATTTTGCAGTTATAACATATGGAGGATTTAGCAATAGCAAAAAAGAAAAACTTTATAAAGACAACTTAAAAAAGACTCTTCAATCTAATGATATTATATCGATTAAGCCTCCTAAAATTCTATATTACAATAGTCCTTATAAGCTCTTTAATCGAAGGAATGAAGTTATTGTTGAAGTAGACTTTAAGTAGTTGAATTTCAATCAAATTGACTAAAATATAGTAACTTTGACGATCTTTAAGTAAGAAGCATGAAAACAAAATCTGAAATTGTTGAGAATTGGTTGGTTCGCTATACTGGTCTTGAACTTGAGAGTTTTGGGGAGTATATATTGCTTACAAACTTTGATAAATATGTTGAAATCTTTTCCAAAATAATGAAATGTAAAATAGAGGGAGTAGATAAGCACATGCCTTCTGCAACATCGAATAATATTACTATAATTAATTTTGGAATGGGGAGTCCAAACGCTGCGACTATAATGGATTTACTATCAGCCATTAATCCTAAAGCTGCCCTTTTTTTAGGAAAATGCGGAGGTTTAAAAAAGAGAATTAATATTGGTGATTTTATTCTTCCAATTGGAGCTATTCGAGGGGATGGTACTTCAAATGATTACTTCCCACCAGAGGTTCCTGCTATGCCATCTTTCTCTTTGCAAAAAGCTATATCAACTACAATTCGTGAGCATGAGATTGATTATTGGACAGGAACTGTATATACTACAAATAGAAGAGTTTGGGAATATGATAAAAGTTTTAAAGATTATATTAAAAAGACAAGAGCTTATGCTATAGACATGGAAACTGCTACACTATTTACAGTTGGATTTCATAATAAAATTCCTGTTGGAGCGTTTTTATTAGTCTCTGATTCTCCAATGTTTCCAGAAGGAGTAAAGACATTAGAAAAAGATGAGATTACATCAAAACAATTTGATAAAGAACATATCGAGATTGGCATTGATTCTCTTAATAAGTTACAAGATAATGCTGAAACTGTTAGGCATTTAAAGTTTTAAAGTGTGCGAGAAATAAATGAAAATAAACATCTGGAAATACCTGGAAACCCATCAACTTCAAAAAGTAGTGCAAATAAATTAAACGATCGATCTAATGGAAAAAGGCTTAGAGTTTTAAGTGAAGATGATTGGAAATTTTGGATTCATAATGGTTATATAGTAATCAAAAATGCTGTTTCTAAAGAAGAGGCAAAACAGACTGCAGATTTTTTATGGGAATTTGAAGAAAAAGACCCTAATAACATTGACACATGGTATGAAGCTCCAAGAGCTAAGTTGAAAATGAAAGAATTAGTTGGTACTGGAATGGTTGAGTGTTATAACAATCAGCATCTATGGAACAACAGAATGACTCAAAGAGTTTATGACTCATTTGTTGATATTTGGGGAAATGAAAAACTCTGGGTAACTATTGATAGGGCCAATTTAAATTTTCCAATGAGAGATGGATATAAGTATAATGCATTTATTCACTGGGACTATGATCCTGATGAATATCCAGTTAATGTACAGGGAGTTCTTGCACTAGGTGATCAAACAGATGAAAACATGGGAGGTTTTCAATGTGTGCCAGAATTATACCGTGATTTTCATACCTGGAAGCTAACCCAACCTCAAGATAGAGATAAATTTAAACCGGATACTACAGAATTCAATCCAGTAAAAGTTAAAATGGAGGCAGGAGACCTTTTAATTTTTAATAGTCTTTTAGCTCATGGTATTAGAGAAAATAAAAGTGATAAAGTTAGAACAGCTCAATATATTTCTATGATGCCAGCTGAAGAAAATAATTTAGAGTTAAGAAATTGGAGAATAGATTCCTGGAAAAATAGAATTGCACCTGAGGGATATGCATTTACTGGAGACCCAAGAAAATTTGAGCAAAAAAAATATCAGACTGCCAAATTAAATGAGTTAGGCAAAAAACTTTTAGGGTTACAAAACTGGTAACCTGTTTTTTTCAAATCTGTAAATCATGAATAAGGGAGATAAGAAATTGTCTCCCTTTTTTTGATTAAAATATCTTTAGTTTAATTTTAACAATTATGATATATTAGACTAAAATTATGAAAAAAATTATAGTATTAGGATCAGGTCTTGTAGGCAGTGTTATGGCCAATGATCTTGCAAAAAATTACGAGGTTACATCTGTAGATATTTCAACTAAGAATTTAGAAAAAATACAATCAGAAAAAATAAATAAACTTTGTGCAGACGTATCAGAAAAAGATGTTTTAGAGAATTTAATTAAGAATTTTGATTTAGTTGTGGGAGCTCTTCCAGGTTTTATGGGATATAACATAATGAAAAGAGTTATTGAAGCAAAAAAAAATATTGTAGACATTTCTTTTTATTCTGAAGATCCTTTTGACTTAGACAAAATAGCAAAAGAAAACAATGTTGTTGCTATAATGGATTGCGGTGTAGCCCCAGGAATGGGAAACATTATTTTTGGACACCACAACAAAACAATGAATATTACCGACTATGAGTGTTTGGTTGGCGGATTACCTAAAAAAAGAGAATGGCCATTTGAATATCAAGCCGTTTTTTCTCCCATAGATGTAATAGAGGAATATATTCGTCCTGCAAGATATGTACAAAATGCTCAGCTTGTCACAAAAGAGGCGTTATCAGATACAGAACTTGTTGACTTTAAAAACATAGGAACATTAGAAAGCTGGAATTCTGACGGACTGCGAACATTAATTAAAACAATGAATCATGTTCCTAATATGATTGAAAAAACTCTGCGGTATCCTGGATGTATAGAGTATTTAAAAGTATTAAGAGCTTGCGGATATTTTTCTTATGAGCCCATAGAGATAAACGGAAATAAAATTAGGCCAATTGATTTAACTTCAAAATTATTATTTCCTATGTGGGAAATGAAACAAGGAGATCAGGATTATACAGTTATGAGGATTAAAATTTCAGGTGATGAAAACGGAAAGCAAGTTTGCTACACATATAATTTGTTAGACAAGTATCAAGATAAAACAATTTCAATGGCAAGAACAACAGGGTATACTTGTACTGCTGTTGCTAATTTAGTTATAGAAGGAAAGTATGACAAAAAAGGCATATCTCCACCAGAGTTTTTATGGGAACACTTCAATGAGATTAATAAATATTTAGGAGATAGAAACGTAATTTATAATATCCAAAAACAAGAGCTAAAAAACAAATAATAAGTCGTGAGATATCTTCTTGTACCAGATAAATTTAAAGGTTCTTTAACTTCAAAAGAGGTTATTCAATCACTTAAGAAAGGAATATTAAAATTTGACCCCAAAGCAGAATTTAAATCATATATTATTTCAGATGGAGGAGAAGGATTTTTACAATCTTTAGAGTTACTCCTTGAGTTAAAAAAAGTGAAAATAAAAAGTAAAAACAGTCTCCTAAGTCCAGTAAGTTCATATTACATGATTGACGAAAAAATGAATAGGGCTTATATAGAACTTGCAAAATCATCTGGACTAATAAATCTTTCCAAAAATGATAGGAACCCATTATATACATCAACATATGGCACGGGTATTGAAATTAATGATGCTATAAAAAAAGGAGTAAAAGAAATCTTTATTGGAATTGGCGGAAGTAGCACAAATGATCTTGGTTTAGGAATTTTCTCTGCATTAGGTGTTATTTTTCTAGATAAGTATAATAATGAAATAATACCGACTGGATCTAACCTATTTAAAATATCTAAATTAATTATCTCAAATTCGTGTGAAAATAAAATTAAAAAAGTTAAATGGTTTATTGTAAATGATGTAGAAAATATTCTTTTTGGAAAAAACGGTGCGGCTTATACTTTTGCTGAACAAAAGGGAGCAAACAAGAATGATATCAAAAAACTTGAATCTGGAGGTATAGCAGTACATGAAATATTGTCAAGTTATTTCAAAAAAGATTATTCAAAAATTGAAGGAGTTGGAGCAGCAGGAGGATGTGGATATGGATTGAAGTTATTCACAGACGGAGAATTTATTAATGGTATAGATATTCTTTTAAATATTATCGATATAGATGGGATTATAACAAAAGACATTAAGTATATATTTACAGGTGAAGGTCAAATTGATCATCAAACCCTAAATGGTAAAGCAGTATATAGTTTAACTAAAAGATTAAAAAAATTTAATATACCTATATTATTGATTTGCGGAAACAACATATTAACGAAAAATGAATGGAGCCTCTTAGGTGTTGAAAATATTATTTCATTATCAGATACAGGTCATAATCATAGTTATTGTATGAAAAACGCAAAACAATTAATAGAAGAGACAGTTGAAAGTTTTTTAAAAACTAAAGATTCTTAATTACTTTATATTTTTTATAAAATATAAATATTTAATAGGGAGTTAGTATAAAAAGAGAACAGATGAATTATTTAATCTTCATAGTGTTAATATGCATAATATTATTTTCCACTCTTAAGTTTAAGATAAATCCATTTTATTCATTAATAATTTCTGCATTTATTGCTGGAATTGGTTTTGGTTTTGATATAACTAAATCTATTAAACTAATAGTTGAAGGGTTTACAAATATTCTAATTGGAATAGGACCACTAATACTAGCTGGATCAATCCTAGGAGTATTTCTTGAAAAAACAGGCAGTACAAAAAAAATGGTAAATGTCTTTGTTGAAATGCTTGGAGCGAAAAATTCTCCATTTTCATTAAATATGATTGGTTTTATAATTTCAATTCCTGTCTTTTGTGATGCTGCATTTATATTGCTTTCATCTGTTATACAGGAAGTAAGTAAAAAAACCGGGTATAAATTAATTATTCTATCAATTTGTCTAGCTACAGGTTTGTTCTCTGCACATGTCTTTGTACCTCCAACTCCTGGTCCTATTGCTGCTGCTGAAATAATTGATGCTCCAATTGGCTTGCTATTAATTGTTGGATTATTTACTGGGCTTATTATTTCCATAGTAGGATATCTTTGGACAAAAGTTTCTCTCAAAAAATATTATAATATTCCAATTATTAAATCAGAAAAAAAGGAGATCAATGATTCAAAAAATAAGTTTTTAATATTTACCCCAATTATTGTTCCAATAATTCTAATTACCATATATTCCTTTATTGAGTCCCCTTATTATACTGTGAAGAATAACTTTTGGATAGATATAATTAAGATATCAGGTAAACCTGAGATTGCAATTTTAATTGGTTCCTTTCTAAGTCTTTTTTATATTCAAAAAAAACAGGTAAATCAAATTTATAATTGGATTAGCACTGCTGTTAAGAATTCATTCAATATCATCTTAATTACAGGGGCTGGAGGAGCTTTTGGTTTTATTCTTAGATCATCAAATTTTATAGAACTATTTAACACAAATCAAATAAATGGTATTGAAGGAATTGTGATTGCATTTATTATGGCCGCAGTTATAAAAACTGTTCAAGGATCCTCCACTGTATCTATAATTACTACAGCTGCATTTATAGCACCAATATTACCAAGTTTAGGAATTACATCTGATATTGGGAAGGTTATTACTATTATTGCTATTGGATCAGGGTCAATGACAGTATCTCATGTTAATGACAGTTATTTTTGGGTAGTTTCTAAATATTCCGGTCTTCAATTAAAATATGCGCTAAGATATTTTACTATTGCTACCCTTATTCAAGGCTTAGTTGGTTTAAGCTTATCTATAATACTTTATATTTTCTTAAATTAGTTGCTATGAAAAAATATTTATGGTTATTTATAATAATATTTATGAGTTCATGTAATGGAAATAAAAAACAAGTAGTTTTTCTTGGCGATTCAATAACTGAGGCAGGGAGAACTTTGAAACTGGGATTTCTAAATTTAATTGAAGAAAGTATAGATGCTAATAAATTTAATATAATTGGAAAGGGAATATCAGGAGATAAGGTTTCTGATCTATTAGTTAGGTATGAAGAAGATGTTTTAGCTCAAAATCCTGATATTGTTTTTATATATATTGGAATTAATGATGTTTGGCATACATATGATATGGGGAAAGGGTCAGATATAGATTTTTATGAAAAAGGTCTAAGAAAAATAATTACTGATATAAAAAACAAAGGTGCAAAAATTATTCTATGTACTCCAACCGTTATAGGTGAAAAAATAACATTTGAAGATGAGCTAGAAATTAGAAGAGACCAGGAACTTGATGCATTTTCAGGAGTAGTCAGAAATCTTGCATCTGAATTCAACACTGAATTACTGGATTTAAGAACAATATTTAAAGATTATATTGCTGAGAACAATAAAAACAATGAGTATCAAGATTTCCTAACTGTTGATGGCGTTCATCTAAATGATGCAGGAAATAAATTGCTTTCAGAAAAAATGTTAAACTATATAAATTAAAATAGGAAAAAAGATCTCTCTATCTTATCTATAATCAACTAGTTTATTATTGTATGAGAGGTATAAAGGATGCTTGGGTGTCTTATTTTTATTCTTTCCAAAACACTTAGGGTTTGAGATGATTTGTTTTAACCATTCTGGCTCTTCAAAAGAATTTCCCCAACCATAAACAACATCTTTAATTAAACCTGTCATCTTTTTTATTTCATGAATATTTTTTTTAGAAAACATTAAATCTTTATCTAAGAGTTCTGATGGATATGGCGTTATATATGAAAATAAATTTCCAACATAAAAACCTCCATAACCATATAACTTAGCAAATTTTATTAGCCTTCTAATTGTTGGATCATCTTGATAATTATCTGCTAAAGAAGGATTCAACATAATAAACAAAACTTTTGGTTTATCATTATCCCAGATTCTTTTTAAACTATAACGATACTTTTTATCTTTACTAAGTAAGGCATGTCTTTTAATTGTACTTTCTTGCAATTATTAGAATATTAGTTTCATAAAATACATAAATTTGCTCATATTTAAATTATGAAAGATTTAATAATTATTGGTGCGGGACCAATTGGATTATCCTGCGGGATTGAAGCAAAAAAAAATAATCTTGAATATCTTATTATAGATAAAGGAATGCTTGTAAATTCTATTTTTAATTATCCAACCAATACAACTTTCTTTTCGACTTCTGATAAACTTGAGATTGGAGATATCCCTTTTATTTCTCATAATGTAAAACCAACAAGAACTGAAGCTTTGGAATACTATAGAAGAGTCTCTGATAGTTGGGAATTAAACTTAAGCCTCTATAATGAAGTATTAAAAATTAAAAATGAAAATGATTATTTTTCAATAACTACTCAAAACGGAAAGTTTGAATCAAGAAATATTGTTATTTGTACAGGGTTCTATGATATTCCATATTTATTAAATATTCCTGGAGAAAATCTAGATAAAGTTCTGCATTATTATAATGAATCACATCCTTATTATCAAATGGATATAGCAATTGTTGGTGCTGGTAATTCTGCTGTAGATGTTGCTCTTGACACATATAGAAAAGGTGCAAAAAGCGTTACTATGGTTATACGAGAAAATGAAGTCGGAGAAAATATAAAGTATTGGGTCAAACCTGACATTATGAATAGAATAAACAACAAAGAAATACAAGCATATTTTAATTCAGAAATTACTGAGATAAAAGAGAGAGAGATAACAGTTAAAACTCCAGAAAAAAGTTTAGAGTTAAAAAATGATTTTGTGCTTGCAATGACAGGATACCAACCAAACTATAATTTATTAGAGAATCTAAATGTAAAAATCCTAGATGATGAATTTAAAACTCCTTCTTATAATGAAAAAACAATGAAAACAAATATAGAGGGTGTGTTTTTAGCTGGAGTTATCTGTGGAGGGCTTAAGACCAACGAATGGTTTATTGAAAACTCTCGTGAACATTCAAAAAAAATATTATCTACTATTATTAAAGACCTCTAGTTTTTATCTCTTAATTACTTCTCCTTTTTTTATAACTAAATCTACATTTTGAAGAAGCGAAATATACTTCAAAACATTTCCTTTTACTGCTATAATATCTGCTTGTTTCCCAATAGTTATTGTTCCAACTTTATCTGAAACACCCATAAAGAAAGAAGGCCAATATGTTGCAGATTTTATTGCGTCAAGAGGATCAACATCCATAATATTAACCCAAACATCTAATTCATTCCAGGTGCTTTGAGAGTGAAATTTCATTGGAATACCACTATCTGTTCCAATCATCATTACAACCCCTGAATTTCTAAGTTGATTAAACTTTGTTTTTAATGTTGGTTTTCTAATTGGTGTTAATTGAAAGTATGGAAGCTCACCAGGCTTTAAAATTGATTTTTTTATATCGGTTATAATTGAATCCGGTAAACCTAAATGCCATGAATCATTATCAAGATGCTCATTACTTTTTATAATATCTGTATAATTGTATAGTCCCTCTATAGTTGGTGTCCAGAATAATGGACCTATGTTCATTTGCCCTGTTCTCTCGTTGATCATTTCTATGATATCATCTGGATATTTTGGAGCTGATGATAGTCCTGTATGTTCAAAATTATCAATACCTGCTCTGAGTCCTAGTCTAATTTCTTCAGGACGATGAGAATGAGCAATAACTTTCAAGTTATTTATATGGGCCTCATCTACAATTGCAGACAACTCTTCATATGTCATTTGGTCTTGATCAATAAGTTTGATCACATCAACACCAGCCTTTGCTAAAGTTTTAATTTTATTTCTTGCATCCCTTTCGCCATTTACCCCCCATCTAAATTGTTCAGTTCCTGGATAAGGTTTTTTTTGAATAAATGGACCACTTACATACATTGTTGGACCAGGAATCTCTCCTATATTTATTTTATCTCTAACTGCTATACTTTCATCAAGTGGACCACCTAAATCTCTTGCACTTGTAACTCCCGCCATAAGAAGTTGATGAGCTGATGAAGGCATAATTACATCTTTAAATAGTTTTGGATATGTTTTATCCCAATAATCATAATCTGAATGACCATTTATCATTAGATGAACATGCATATCCCAAAGACCTGGCATTACAGACATCCCTTCAGTACTAATTATTTCATAATCACTACTTATCTCTATGGTACTTGTTGTTCCAACTTCTATAATTGTTTCATCTTCTATTAATATTACACTATCGTGTATTGGAACATTACCATATCCATCAATTAAAGTACCCCCTACTAAAGCCTTCTTTTGAGAAAACGAGAAAAATGAGATCATTAATAATGTATATAATAAAATGTTTTTCATATTCAAATTTATGAATTAATTGCTTTAGATAATAACAAATGGTTTATTGAAAACTCTTGAGACCATGCAGAGAAAATTATTTCTGAAATTTTAAAGGACTAATCAAGTTTAGTTTTATCTAATTCAACTATTGTATTTAATAATATATTAGCTCCCTTATAAATCATTTCAAAAGAAGTAAACTCTTCAGGTGAATGACTAATTCCATCCCGACTTGGAACAAAAATCATTGCAGTAGGAGCGATTAGTGCCATATCCTGTGCATCATGCCCTGCACCAGATGGCATAACCTGAGCAGAATACTTAAAATCTTTGGAAGCTTCTTTGATAATATTCATTATTCTCTTATCCATTAGAGCTGGCTCTCCAGTTGCATCAATAGGCTCAAATTCAATTTTAGTTGAAGTTTTTTGAGCAATAATTTTTGCATTTTGATTTATAAGATTGAACATATCTTGAATCTTTTTTGAGCTTAAGTCTCTGAGCTCAAGACTTAAGTTTACAAAGCCTGGAATAACATTAGGCACACCTGGCTTTGCTTCAATTCTCCCAACTGTTCCTACCTGAGCTCCTTCAAAACTATTTACTACCTTATTTACCATAAGAATAAATTGGGCTGCTGCTATCATTCCATCTTTTCTATCACTCATAGGAGTTGTTCCTGCATGATTTGCAAAACCATATATATTTACATCCCACCATTTAAGTCCAACGATTCCTTCTACTATACCTATATCAATATTATTTTTATATAATTTATTTCCTTGCTCAATATGCATTTCCAGAAAAGCATGTATATCTCCGTGTTCTCTTTTAACTTCAAAAATTTTGTTGGAATCCCCTCCTATTCTATTAACTCCCTCTCCATTTGTATATCCTGAAACAGTTTTTACCATTAATGTTCCTTCATTTATTTTACCTGCCAATGCCCTGCTTCCAAGAAGTGCACCTTCCTCATTAGAAAAAATTATCATTTCTAAAGGATGATCTAATTTTATATTTTTACTAATTATAGTCTCTAGAACTTCAATACTTGCAATCACTCCTGCTTGACCATCATAATGACCACCATTTGGGACAGCATCAATATGCGATCCAAAAGAAATTGGTTTAAGGTTTTGTTTATTCCCTTCATAAAATGCGATTACATTTCCAGCAAAATCAGTATGAACTTTAGCACCTAAACTTTTAAGTTTGTCTTTTAAATAGATCCTTGCCTGAATATCAAAATTACTATATGCAACTCTATCATTTCCCTCATTTGCATTATTACCAAATTTTTTAAGATTATAAAAGTTTGTTTCAATCCTTGACTTATCGACTTTATAATTTTGACCAGATAAATTAGAACTTACAAAAAACAATAAAAGAAGAATAATATTTTTCATTTTATTTTCCATTCATTGCTTTAGATAATAGCAAATGAAAATGATGGACACCTTTCTCCATAGTTGGTGAAAATCTACCCGTTGAATAATATCTAGAGTTTAATCCTTTATGAACACCTTCAACAACAAATTCATCTTCTCTTTCAACTTTATCTAGACCAGATCCAGCTCCACTATCTAGTTTTGATTCATCAAGCACATAACTTAAGTATGCAACTTTTGTTTTATTTCTGTTAATAGGCTTAACAATATTCATAGAAAGTCCCCAAGGATAAAAGTTTAACATAAAATTTGGATATATCCAATAATAATATCCTGCTATGTTTTTACCATAGTCTTGATGTCCTTTAGGGAAATCAAAAACATTATCCCCATCTTTTGCATACCCTATTTGTACATTAAAATAATCATCAATTTCAGTTTCATAAGCTCCATGATCTAGAACACTATTTAAATCATCATGTACAAAAGGGATATGAAAACCTTCTAGATAATTATCACAATATAAAGCCCAATGAGAGTTTACCATATAGTCTTTACTTAAATCAGGCCTATAATCTAAATGATCTAGGTTAAGAAAGGAGACCCTCTCATATATTTTAGCAAACACATTATCTATATCAAAATTCGGTTCAAGTCCAACAAAAATAAATGGACCTAATTTTTTCAGGGGAAATCCTCTAAGACTATCACATTCTCTTGGGAAATCCTTAGCTGTTTGAAATTCTGGCATTGAAACAAAATTACCATCTAAATCAAATTTTCTTCCATGGTACTGGCACTTTAAGTCTTTTACCTGTCCTGTATTATGGATGATAATATTTGCTCTATGAGTACAAACATTAGACAAACATTTTAAGCTTTCATCTTGGTTTTTAACAATTAGCAAAGGCTCCTTTATAAACCCTTGCATAAATTCAAATGGATAAATATTTACATTTATTGGAAGTATTGAATTATGTCCAACAAACTGCCATGAATTAGCAAAAACCTTTTCTTTAACTTCTTCAAATTGCTCATCATTTTTATAAAAACTTGATGGCAGTGTATCAGCTTTATTTATATCAGGATCAACAAAAAATTTATTCATTTTTTATAATATATCTTTATAAATATAAATATACATATTAGATTTACACAAGGAAAAAAAATAAAAGTTTATGGATAGAAGAGATTTTTTACAAAACACTTGTCCCACAATAACGTTTGCCTTTTTTGGTCTTTCGTATATTCAGGCTTGTTCAAAATCTGATGATTCTGACTATAACACATCAACAATTATTAATAATAATTCTGGTAATGCATCTAGTGGTAATACATCTAGTGGTAGTACATCTAGTGGTAGTACATCTAGTGGTATTTCTGTTAGCGGTAACATTATAACATTAGATCTTTCGAATGCAACATTTAACGGATTAAATAACCCGGGAGATTTTATAAACCTGACTGCTAATCAACTATTAGTTTTAAAAATAGGGTCAAATGAGTTTAGAGCATTTGATAATTGTTGCCCACATAATGGCACTAGAAATAAATGGGGATTTGGGAATGATAAATTCACATGTGGAGAGCATGGAAATTCTTTTTCCATTGATGGGAATAATATTAAATCATGTAACTCTAGCTCTACAAGCGGAGGCTTAAAAAGATACACGACTTCTCTTAATGGGCAAACACTAACTATAACAACTTAAATGATTCAATTGAAAAAAAAAGTATTTCTATCTTTATTTATGTTAGTTCTTATAAATGGAATTGCAAATTGTCAATCTGAAGATTTTTTAGATGAATTTGAGAAATTGATTGATAATGAAAACGTTCAACTAATCCCGGATAAAATAATCTTTACTCAAAAAATTTTTTGGGGAGAAAAGGGTTTATTAAGAAAAGTGGGGATTTCAAAATTAAATATTGAAAACAGGGAAAAAGAATTAATTCTTAGAGAAAAGATGTTAAAAGCACACCAAATAATTGGGTATGTTACATTTGCTGCAATGATCGCTCAAGGAATAATTGGCGGAAAACTATATAATGGAGAAAATGATTTGTATGATACACATAAAAATTTAGGAAACTTTGTAACGGTAAGTTATTTTGCAGGTGCCAGTTTATCTCTTTTGGCTCCTCCTCCAATTATTTCAAAAGAAATTAAAGGATTTAACAATATAAAAGCTCATAAAATATTGGCAAATCTTCACTTACCAGCAATGATTGCTACTAATATATATTCAGATAAAGACAGAGATATTCATAAAGCATCTGCTTATACTGCATTTGCAAGTTACGCTCTAGCACTTATTACAATTACATTTAATTTTTAATGAAGAACACTTTATTATTTACACTACTTATTTCTTTTAATCTTTGTTCACAAGAACTTTGGAAAATAGATCCTAATAATTCCTCAATAGAATATTCAGGGAGTCATTTTTTACATAACTGGAATGCTCAAAACAATACA
>Ga0310125_10000063_pt1 | contig 41009 bp, 32 predicted proteins | sample CB11b_Tmax_Bot8__FD_203508 | JGI IMG/M metagenome (GOLD analysis project Ga0310125, IMG submission 203508) | Marine microbial communities from Western Arctic Ocean, Canada - CB11b_Tmax_Bot8 | ecosystem: Environmental > Aquatic > Marine > Oceanic | place: Canada: Western Arctic Ocean | collected... | reverse complement strand
GCAAAGCGCACCGACGCATAAGTAACCCCACCTCCAATCCATTACTCAAACCAAGCACCTGCCGTTCAACTACCAATCCAAAGAGAGCGATGCTGTTATTCTTCGACTTGAGCCTTCCCCGTTCCCAGTTCCAAAGCACTTGCCCTCCAAGAGGGTTTAGCCTTCCAAGGCGTGTTGGCCCATGACCGATTCTGACCCTGTCGTATCACCGGCTTGCAGTAACCCGCGGACTCGGCACATCGCGTTGAGCTTGCTGGTTCTTGCAGCGCCGATCATTGCCTCCAACATTTCACGGACGGTCATGAATTTTGTTGATTTTGTGATGGTTTCGCAGTTGGGCACTTCAGCGCAGGCGGCGGTGGTACCGGCCAGCCTTGTGTTGTGGTGCAGTATTAGTTTTGGCATGGGCCTTGTTTCCGTGGTCAATACGGTGGTTGCCCAGTCGCTGGGCAGGGGCCGATACGCCGATTGTGGTGCCTATGGTTGGCAAGGTGTGTATATCAGTGTCGTCATAGGTGTGCTGCTGCTGCCGCTTTGGTGGCTGGTCAGACCGCTCTTTGACCTTGCCGGTCACGGGCCCCAGATCATTTCTCTGGAAGTTACTTACACGCAAATCAGCCTGCTAGGTATGGCACCGACCATCGTGGCCTTGGCGCTGTCCAATTTTTTTACCGGCGTTCACCGGACCACCGTGGGATTCGTTACCGCATTGATTAGCAATGTGTTCAACATCGTTGCCAACTACGCGCTTATCTTCGGCCATTGGGGGTTTCCCCAGCTGGGCATGGCTGGTGCCGCATGGGGCACCGTTGCGGCAACGGTATTGCATGCCCTGCTGCTGCTTGTTTGGTTTGTCATGCCCTATTACGGCCGTACTTTCCAAACATGGCGTACTTGGCGACTGCATCGCAACTTTGTCGTCGATATTTGTCGTATCGGCTTGCCGCCGGGCGTCCAATTTGCCGGTGACATCTCCACCTGGGCGGTGTTCCTGCTTTTTTTTGTCGGACGGTTCGGCGAGATTCACCTCGCAGCCACCAACATCTGCTTCAAACTGCTTGAGATATCTTTGATGCCCGCCTTAGGTATCGGCTTGGCGCTGACCGCAGTAGTTGGCAAGTCCATCGGGCAAAACCGATTGGACTTAGCCCGCAGCTATGCACGCTGGGGCCTGTTGTTCAACGTTACTTACATGGGGCTGATGGGTATTGTCATGGCAGTGTTGCGGTATCCTTTGGCCTCGCTGTTTAACGACGACCCGCAGGTTATCCGCTGGGCCGGACCCATGATGATCCTGTGCGCTATGTTTCAGTTCAGCGACGCTGTGAACATTACTTATGGCCATTGCCTGCGGGGTGCCGGCGATACACTTTGGCCAGCCATTGCCTGGTTGCTGTCCAGCATAGTGTTGCTGATAGGTGGATCCCTAGTCATGATCAACACCTTTCCCCAACTTGCCAGCATAGGCCCGTGGATTGCCGGCACCGTTCATATTTCTGCCCTGGGTCTGGTCATGTGCGCCCGCTACCGCTGGGGACCCTGGCAACGGATGCAACTGCTAAGGTCTGATTGACGGTCTAAACCCGCCTCGTTGGGGCTTTTGATCTTCGATACCGACCCTTACTTATGGCCGTCGGGCCCGTTGCCGCTTAGGTACTTACGTTCCACCGCTTGGCTCAGGTCCACGCCGTTGATATTGGCCAGTGTGCACAGCCAGGCCAACACGTCGGCAAACTCCTCAGCCTTGTTTGCCAGGTCGTCGCCATGCAGTGCCGTGGCCAACTCGCCGACCTCCTCCATGAACCACAAAAACGTGCCGGCCGTGCCCCGGGCATGGTCTGCCTCGAAGTAGCGATGGCGAATGTAATCTTGAAAGGCCGCTAGTGTTACTGTTTTTTCAGTCATGATCATGCCATTGTAAGCCACCGACTCTTGCCCATACCCGTTCGGGTGTTGGATTTCGACGTTTTTATCCACATCGCCTTGCTCGGTAACACTACAATCGAGACATGGCTGTCACCACGCTCAAAATTACCGGCATGCACTGCGCTGGTTGCGTCGGTTCTGTCGAAAAATCGCTTGCGGCCATATCCGGGGTCACCGATGCATCGGCCAATCTGGCCCTGGGTACCGCACGAATCGAATACGATCAACCCGCCACCTCCGGGCAACTGGTTGATGCCGTCACTTTCGCCGGTTACGGCGCGGATCTGGTTGACGATGGTTTTATCCCAGACATGCAGGGGCCACACGTGGCCCTGGGCTGGAAGCTGTGGGCCGCCGCTGTGGCCGTTGCAATCATCATGGTGTTAATGGCTTGGAAGTCGCCAGCCTCCGCCTGGTTGCAGCTGCTGTTGGCTGGACCGATACAGGTCCTGCTGGGGGCGCCGTTTTACCGCGGCGCGTTGGCTGCTATACGCCGGTTTCGTGCCGACATGGATAGCCTCGTTGCACTGGGCACCACCGTTGCTTTCCTCTACAGCCTCATCGCCACCTTACTGGGCCGCCAGCCGGTTTACTTCGAAACTGCGGCGATGATCCTAGTGCTCATCACCATAGGGAGGTTACTAGAACAGCGGACCCGGACCAATGCCCTCTGCGCGATCGCTGGACTGGCCAAAATGCAGCCCGCCCAAGCCACCGTGATCCGTCGCGGCGAGCAAATGGACATTCCCGCCGAGCAGGTGGTCCTCGGCGACAGCGTGCTGGTCAGGCCAGGCCAGCGGGTGCCCGTTGACGGCAAGGTAGCCAGTGGCAACAGCACCATTGATCAATCTCTTGTCACCGGTGAATCGCAGCCTGTCGAAGTGTCGCCAGGCGACACCGTCGTGGCTGGTGCCATCAGCCACAGTGGCGCCTTTCACATGCGGGCCACGGCCACCGGTGCCGACACCGTACTGGCCCAGATCGTTCAGTTGGTTCACCAGGCTCTGTCTGCCAAGGCCCGCGTACAGCGATTGGTCGACTCGGTTGCCGCCGTGTTCGTGCCCGTGGTGATATTTATCGCCTTGCTGACTCTGGTTGTTTGGCTGCTCTTCGGCGCCGCGTTGCCCGATGCCCTGCGGCCTGTCGTGGCGGTGCTGATCGTTGCCTGCCCCTGCGCTCTGGGGCTGGCCACGCCCACGGCAATCATGGTGGCCGCCGGACTGGGCGCCCAACGCGGCATTCTTATTAAAGATCCTGCGGCCCTAGAGCAGGCCGGCAGAATCACCCACGTGGTCCTTGATAAAACCGGCACACTCACCACCGGCCGGTTAGCCGTCGGCCAAATAATATCCGCCGATCGCTCAATCGGTGTCGATAAGTTGCTGCGCCTAGCGGCGTCCATCGAACAGTTTAGCGAACACCCCATCGGTCGCGCCATTGTCGACTATGCCGGGCAGCGAAATATCGAACTGGCCACCGTCGTTGAGTTTCAAAACATCACCACCGGCGCCGTGGCCGGGCGCATCGGCGTCGATCGCATCATCGTCGGTCGCCTACCGGCGCTGCGCGATCTACATGTCAAAGGTGTTGACGAGTTGGCCCTCCGATGCGAAGAGGTGCAGGACGGTTACTGCACAGTGGTCGCCGTCGCCATTGGGGGCTGGGCCGTGGGTCTCATCGGGATGTCTGATCAGCTCAAACCCGAAGCTCCGCAGGTCATTAAAACCTTCCGCCGCATGCGTCTCAAGACCGTGATGATCACCGGCGACAGCCAAACCGCAGCCGCGCATATCGCCCGGCAACTTGATCTTGACGAACATCGCGCCGAAATTTCGCCATCCGGGAAGCATGCTTTCGTCACCGAGTTGCGCGAGCAAGGCGCTGTTGTCGCCATGGCCGGTGATGGCGTCAACGACGCGCCGGCACTGGCCGGGGCAGACTTGGGGATTGCCATGGGCGCCGCGCAGGCCCCCTTTCCCCTTTCCTCGGCCGACAACAACGAGTTTCGGCCAACTGCCGGTACAGACATCGCCGCCGCTGCCGGGCACATTGTTCTTGTGGGTGGTGATCTGCGTGGCCTAGTCCACGCCATTACTCTAAGCCGTGCCACCATGCGCCGGATCTGCATCGGCCTGTTCTGGGCCTGCATCTACAACGTGGTCCTCATTCCCGTCGCCGCCCTCGGCCGGCTTGACCCCATGCTCGCCGCAGCCGCCATGTCCGCCAGTTCCGTCTGTGTCGTTCTCAACGCCCTGTATCTACGTCGTGCGTGGAGGCCGTGAGGCGTAACTGCCGAACTAAACACGGCAAGCTATAATCCATTCGGATTGTTATCGTATGAGGACGGATTCAATTTTAGGAGCCTGCCGACGATAGCAGCTTGCGGAGCAGTTTGCCATGACTGAGGTCAATTTTGAAAGTGAAACTTGGGATTTTGTTAACGCCACCGGCGAGTTGCGCCGTATCGATGTCACGCCGACTGCGCCCCTGGCGTTTCCCACTCAATGGCGGGTCTTCGGCAAGCTCGGTCCACAATCGACGGCCATCAAGCTGCTTAGCGCCACACCGCTGGCCGACCTTAATCTCCAGGGCCTTACTGGTTTGCCCGATTCGCTGACCGTCGATGGCCAGCAACTGGCTGGTCGCGACGTGCAAATGCAAGAGAACACCATCAACTTCGATGGCCTGTTCAACGGTCATAACCTTGTCGAAGGCCACCAGGCATTCGCTATGTCCCAAGTTGAATGTGGCAAAGAAACTGAAATTATCCTAGGTGCTGGTGCCGACTATTGGATGCAGTGGTGGATAGACGGCCAGCCGGTCATTGATACTTGCAAGAGCGGCAACTTGTCGCCGCTCCCCACGATCAGGGATTTTTCCGCCCGCCACAAGTTGTCGCCTGGCAGACACATCCTTGCTGTGCGTGTCATTAGTGGTACAACCGGCGACTGGATTTTACGGGCTGCGTTCCTTTCGCCCAAAGAGGAATCGCTCGGCCAGGCGCCGCAAAACACGTGGCTGATCGTTCCTGAACTCAATCAACTTGCATCCCCGCGTGGCATGGGGGATCGCACCATCGCCATTCGCACCGACCAGGTCTACCAGGACGAAACCATCGAGTGCGAATTCGATCTTATGAGGGATGAAGGCCAGTACGGCATTGTCTTTGCCGCTCAGGATGCGGACCATTATTACTGGGCATACATCCCCCGCTGGGGCCAGCTTTGGCGGGCCCGCGCCTTTTACGCCGCCATCGGGATCGCCGACGGCTCAGGCTATATCCGCAATCTTGCCATGTACCTGATGCCCAACGTTCCTCAGCAGTTGCGTCGACGTATATCGCTCAAGATCGAACGACGTGGCCATCAAATTCAAATGTGGGTAGACGCCGTGCGCGGGCCGATGGTCATCGACGATACTTACGGACCAGGCCGTATTGGCGTCAGTGGGTTTATCGATTACCGCATTTACGACCTCAAGGTTACCGGTAAATCCTTGCCAGTATCGCAATGGAAAACCAGTGACCATCTTCCGCAAACATGGTTTACCGCCGAGCAAGACACGGACAAAGGCGCTATACAAACAGCCAGTGCTATTTTCCGTTTGCCCGATGGCCGGCTTGCCACTCAGTTGGGTTTCACCAACAAGCCCAGCGTACACGATGTTCGTCCGCATACGGACGATGCATATATACAACGCTACGCTAGCGAAGATCTTGGTCGCACCTGGCAACCCTACGGGCCGCAGGCGGATTGGCCCGGATACACGCCCCCTAGTGGCATATTGACGAAAGATCGTGTCCTTCGGGGGATTAGTTTTCCCGCCGTTTACCCGCCGAATCAGTTCCATGATGATCCCCTCTCCGAAGGTTGCACGCCGCAGAACCTGAAAGCTACCTACTGCGATTCGCCCGACGATTCGCTGAACTGGTCCAAGCCCGTCGAAGCCCAACTGCTCGGCGACTGGAGCCATATCTTCTTTGAAAACTGCTGGAACAATATGTACGGGTTCAGTCAGTTTTCCGACGGCACACTGGCCGGAGTTATTCTCCACGGCACGCCCGGCAATGAAGATTCGGTGCCTAACTACGGACAGGGTACCTGGGGAGGTGGTGGATTAGCGCAACCATATTGCACCCTGTCCAAAGATGACGGCAAATCCTGGTCGCAGCCAGTACCCATGGACGACGCAGTCTGGAGAGCAGGCGATAAACCGGATAGTCACTGTGGTGGGTTTTCCGAATGCCCGATCGTCCGGTGCGGCAGCGGCCGCATTGTTGCCATTGCGCGGCCCTACCGGGCGCCGTTCATGTGGCAAACCCATTCCGACGATGATGGCGTCACCTGGCGCATGGTCTGTTACGCGCCCTTTTCCGGTGCCGGGGGACCGGTCATGTTGTGTACCCAGTCCAACTACCTTGTACTGGCCATGCGATCGGCCGGTACGTGCATGCATATCAGCACCGACGAGGGCCTTAACTGGGACCACGGTACCATCCTCGATCACCCCACTTATTTTAACGGTTCCATGATAGAGGTTGAGCCTGATGTCGTACTTATCAACTACCCCACCTGTAACGGCGAAATTGCCCGCCCTTCCTATGTCAGATTTCAAAGAATCCGCATTACTCCTGACGGTCCCATCCCTCTTTCCGACTGACTTGCCTGTTAGGCTTTGCCAAGCAACGCCTCGATGAGCTGATTGAAGGCTCGGTGATCAGGCGGGCCCCAAATTGTTTGTTACCTTGTGGGGCATGAAGATTTTGCTGGCCAGTTCCAACCCGCACAAGGTGCAGGAGATCTCTGCCGTCTGGGAGTCGTTGTCCGACCAAAATACAGCGCCTGCGTTTGAGCTTGTCGGGCTCGGCACGCTTGCCTTGTCGATCGACGAGCCGGTGGAGGACCAGCCGACGTTTGAGGCCAATGCTGTGCTCAAGGCCCGCTACTATGCCAAGGCCGCATCGATGCTGACGTTGGCTGATGACAGTGGGCTGGAGGTGGATGCTCTTGGCGGTGAACCGGGGGTGCATAGCGCACGATATTCCGGGGCTGGCGGCCCTCGCCACGTGGTAGACCAGGCCAATAATCGTTTGCTGATCGATAGGCTCGCCGACACGCCACCGTCGCAGCGTACCGCCCGCTTCGTTTGCACTATGGCTTTGGTGGCACCGGAGGGTAAGCAGCCAGGTCAGGTGGGCATGGTACTGGCAGTGGTTCGCGGCAGCATCGAAGGGCGTATCCTGACTCACGACGAGGCCGGGTCCGACGTGCGTGGCCGTGGCGAACACGGTTTTGGCTACGATCCGCTGTTTTTCGTGGCCAAACAGGACAAGACGACGGCCGAGCTTTCACCTCAGCAGAAGAACGCGATCAGCCATCGTGGCCGGGCGGCCCGCCTGATGTGGGATCGGCTAACGTCTTTGGCGTAAATGTTCAGCGATAGTCGCCCGCTCGCATTTCAGGGTCAAAGTCGATGCCGTTGCGCTTCAGCAGCGTACCCACAGCCTGGTGGAAACGGGCGATGGCAACGTTGTAACTGCGTATGGCGTTGACTTCGGCGATCTCCGCCGTGGACAGGTTTTGTTCGCCTCGGATTTTGAGGTCGATAAATGCTGGCGTCAACTCATGGCCGAACTCCACCTGCGCTCGCCTTGCACGCACCAAGTTGGCTTGGGCGATCCGTGCTTCTCGCGCCGCACCAATCGATTCGTATTGTGTGTCCAGTTCTCTCAACGCCTGCTTGACCTCGAAGATGGCGTTCTGTGCCGTGCGCTGGTAATTGATCACGGCGCCCAGCCGTTCAATCTTTCGCTGTGAGTACGCCGCCTCACCTGCCCGGTTGCCGATGGGCATTTCAAACAGCAGGCTTAGCAGGTAATCGATAAAATCGCCGTCCTCAAGGTTTTCGTAGGTGTCGGTTTCTGTCTGGGTGCTCAAACCATTGAATGTGATAGACGATGTCAGGTCGAGCACGGGCAGTCGCTGGTTGTCAGCCACACGCTGAAGGATGGTGGCATCGTTGATCTGCGACAGCGCCCGTTGCATGTCTGGGCGATTCTGCAACGCGGTCTTATATGCCTCATGCACGTTAAACCGAATCGGTTCGTCCACCATCTTATCGATGGGTACGATTACATCGTCGCCGGCCAGTGAAAGGTTGGGAGCGTATGCGAACGCTTTAAGACGGTCCGATGACTCAAACACCGCCTGCCTTGCTTGTAGTACGCGGAAGCGGGCCTCGGCCACGAACGCCCGTTGGCCGCTGATCTGTACGGAACTGGCATCGTAAATCCGTCTCGCTTCCATTTTCTTTAACGCTGCCTGTGCCTCGCGGTATAGGCGCTGCTCGATAAGTAGTGCATGGCGGGCCGCAACCAGATCCCAATAGATCTGTTCCGTATCACCGATTGTGGTCAAAAGCGACTGCCTTAGATCCGCGATGCTCTGATCACGGGCATTTTCAGCCAGCAAGATCTGTGAGCGGGTGATATCCCGTCCGAAATTGCGTAACAACGGTTGTTCTAGGCTGACCAATACGTCGGCGTCAAAATAATGACTGACGGTGAAGAACGATGGATTGCGGTAATTGCGCGTCAATTGGGTAGACACCGTGACCTGTCCGCCGGTGCCCAAGGTCTTGCGTATCCCGGTTTCCAGCGTGCGCGTATCTTGCCTGACACTGCCGAACACACCGAACCCGCCCAAGGTTGGTGGCTGGGGCGTGTCCAACTTGCTAAAGTCGAATCGGGCAAAGTAGATGGCGTCAAAGACCGCTTCTCGCTGTGTGATCTGGGTGTCACGGATGGCCGGCGCCAGCCGGGCCAAGCGGATGTTGAGATTGTTCGTCACTGCTAGTTTGATTACCTGCTCGAGCGTCATGGACACCAAGTTGACTTGCTCGCTACCGGTCAAGGTCTGGCCCAGCTCCATGGTCTCTAACGCGTTGGCTCCCAAGCCACTGATCTTGTCGATCTTGTCCATGCGTTTTTCCAGGTCTTTTTCAACCAAGCTGGGCGGACGATGGACTTCAACCAGCTGGGCGTCACGCACCGCTGTGAGGTAGGTTTGATTGTTGTGAATAAGCGTTTTGCGCAGAGACTGCTCGATGTCGCGGCTAAGTGGGTGTACGCAGCCGCTGGCCAGAAGAATTGTCGCAGTCACCGTGGTACAGGCCAAAAGGCCGAGTAAACCCCTGAACATGGGCTGCGATCATAAGTGCAGCGGTTACATGCGTCAACGCTTGCCGTACGATGTACGAAAGCGATTGGTGCGCCTCGCGCGATTGCGGTGCTACAATATGCCGCTGCGTTCAGTATGAAGGAGAAATCCCATGGCTCGCAAGATGACGATGACCGAGAAGATCTTGGCTGGCCATGCCGATGTGGCGCAGGTGACCGCCGGCGAAAACGTCTGGGTGGATGTAGATATCCTCATGACCCACGACGTCTGCGGCCCGGGGACCATTGGCATATTTAAAGAGCGGTTTGGTGAACATGCCAGGGTCTGGGATCCCGACCGTGTCGTGATTATTCCGGACCACTTCATTTTCACAGCCGACGAGAAGTGCCATCGCAACGTGCAGATTCTGCGCGACTTTGTCCAGGAGCAGGGCCTCAAGTACTACTACGACCCGGATTTTATCAATACGGAAGCAGGCTCGGGCTTTCCCAATCCCTACCGGGACCCGACCAACACCAACTACAAGGGCGTCTGCCACAAAGCGCTGCCTGAAGAAGGGCATATTCGGCCGGGAGAAATTTTGTTGGGCACAGACAGCCACACCTGCACCGCTGGCGCGTTCGGACAGTTCGCCACCGGCGTGGGTAATACGGACGCGGCGTTTACACTCGGCACTGGCAAGACATGGCTCAAAGTGCCGCCGACGATCAAGTTCGTTTTTCATGGGCAGATTCCGCCGTACCTGACCGCCAAGGACCTGATACTGGCGGTGATCGGTGAAATTAGTGTTTCCGGGGGCACTTACAAAACGTTGTACTTTGCCGGTGACGGGGTCAATAGCCTGACGCTGGAAGACCGCATGACATTGACCAACATGGCCATCGAGGCCGGCGGCAAGAATGGCGTGTGTGATGTGGATGAAAAAACGCTGGCTTATGTCCAATCGCGCAGCACCCGGCCCGATTGGCAGGTTTATGCAGACGATGATGGCGCTGACTACGACGGCGTATACGAATGGGATATGCAAATGCTTGAGCCGTTGGTCGCCAAGCCGCATTCACCGGACAATCGGGCGACGGCCCACGAATGCCAAGACGTGCAACTCGTCGGATCCTGTACGGGCGGAAAGATTACGGACATGATCTTCGTCGCCAGTGTCCTGGAAGGTAAGCAGGTGAAGATTCCAACATTCGTCGTGCCCGGATCGACGGAGGTACACGCGGACATGCTGCGGCTCAACGTCAACGGCGAGCCCTGCCAGGCTGGTGAAAAAAGTGTGTACGAGGTGCTCGAAGCCGCCGGTTGTCAACTGGCCGCATCAAGCTGCGCCGCATGCCTAGGCGGACCGAAGGACACGTTCGGTCGACTCAACGAGCCGATCAACTGCATCAGCACCACCAACCGCAATTTTCCCGGCCGTATGGGTCACAAAGAAGCGGGCGTCTACCTTGCCTCACCGCTGACCGTTGCCGCTAGTGCTCTGACGGGGCACGTGACCGATCCTCGCCAGTTTGTGGCCGAACCGATCGCCACGGGTGGTGCGGGGTTGGTTTGATGCGTATTGGCTGAAGCGAGTGGTCAGAGCCGTGTGGATAAGTTTCTCCGCCTGACGCAATTTGCTCGCACATGGCTCACACATCGCTCATGAGCTGGTCGTAGAAACTGACAAAGTTATCGCGTTCTTCGGTAGCGCGCCATTGCATGGAGGCGCGGGGGTGACGGTTAAGCTGGCCTGTGAGGTTATAGGGAACCAGCGGACCCCACTCAACGGTTTCTCGCAGTTTCAACATGTGTTCCTGCAACAGCTTCAAGATGGGCCGAAGCTTGAACTTGGGATTGCGCAGGAAGCCAAGGAGCAATTCCATGGGACAGTTGCCTGCTCCCCGGCCAAGGCCGGCCATGGCGGCGTCAGCGCGATTGCAACCGAGGATGATTACTTCAATCGTATTGGCGAAAGCCAACTGCTGATTGTTGTGGGCGTGAATGCCAACCTGCTTATCGGTGCCGACATCCGTTTGGGCGAGTTCTTCAAGCGCTTGATCAATCTCGGTCTCGGCTACGGTGGAGATGGCCATGAGATTGCAGGTGGTTTCATAGCCCATTTCGTGAGCATGCTGTACCATTTCCACCGCTTCGGGAATCTGATTGACGTAACAGGCTACGCGGATGACGTCGAGGACGCTTTAATCGCAAGGTTCGATCTGCGTTTTCCAGTCGCTCTTGCTGGCGTCGGCCATGGCGGCGAGTTTGAGGCCGGTCTTTTCAGCATCGTGGTCGCCTACGACCCGGCGCATGTCCTGCTCGTCGCAGTGGCGCCAAGGGCCGAACTTGTCCCTAGGGAACAGTCGCGGGGCGTTCTTGTAGCCGATTTTCATGTAATCGAGCCCAGCAGCGACGCAGGTGTCATATACGGCCCGGACGATCTGGTCGGAGAACTGGTGGTCGTTGATGAGCCCGCCGTCGCGGATGGTGCAGTCGAGCACTTTAAGTTGCGGGCGGTATGTGATCTAGGGAGCGGTATCGTTCAACCTTTGTCCTTTCCTCTCATGGCGGGCAAACCGTCTATTGCGGCCGAACTATCGCAACAATACAAGCAGCCGATGGTGTATAATGCGCGCCATGGCGGACAGTTACAGGAATAAAACTGACGAGCAGTGGCAGGCGATGCTGACGCAAGAACAGTTTCGCGTAGCCCGGCAAAAGGGCACGGAGTCGGCGTTCACGGGCCAGTACTGGGACACGAAAACACCCGGTATGTACCACTGTGTCTGCTGCGGGCAGGTGTTGTATGACTCGTCGACAAAATTTGATTCGGGCACAGGCTGGCCGAGTTTTTTTGAAGCGGCCGACAAGCAGGCGGTTGCATCGCAGTCTGATTGCAGCCACGGCATGGTGCGAGTCGAGGCGTTATGCAGCAAGTGCGGTGCCCACCTTGGGCATATCTTTACCGACGGGCCGGTGCCGACGGGCCAACGTCATTGCATCAACTCGGCATCGCTGGAACTGAAAGAGAAGAAGTAAATAGATAGCGACCGCAGGGCATAACCAGCAGCGGGAAAGGAATGGCCCATGATTGTGGATCGAATGGAAAATGCCAGCGCTTACCATCAGCTTGGAAAGTCTTTGGCCGAGGCGTTGGATTATCTGGGCAGTACGGATTTTTCCAAGGTCGAAGCGGGACGCCACGACATTGACGGCGACCGATTGTTCGCGATTGTGCAACGTTATGAACCCAAGCCGTTGTCGGAGATTATCTGGGAGTCACACCGGCGGTACATCGATGTGCAATATGTGGTCGAGGGTACGGAGCGGATGGGTTATGTGAATCTAGGTGATGGAGGCATGACCGTCACCGAGGACAACTTCGAAAGCGACTACATTTTCTACGATGCACAAGGGGAGTTATTTGAGGTGCAAGGCGGTACCTTTGTGATTTACACGCCACAGGACGTGCACGCGCCTAGTCTGGCGCCAGCCTCGACCTCTGCCGGCGCGCAGGTGCTCAAGGCGGTGGTAAAGGTACAGGTCAACGAGTCGTCGGGTCCCTGCGGGTTCTGAGTGATGACAGAAAGTTTTGCCATGCAACTGGGCATGGAGCCCTACGAAACCTACTGGGCTCGGGGTTGGGTGGCTGTGGAAGGCATCTACCAGCCCGAGGAGGTTGACCGGATAGCGGAATTGGCGATTTCGATCGGCCAGCGACAGATCGATGAGGGGACGCAGTACACCGTCGACGTTTCGCCCGACGGGGCGCAAAAGGCACCGCGCAAGATCGATAACGTGTTTACGGTAGATGAGCGATTCCAGCCTTTTGTTTTGGACCAGAGATTGCGTAGCGTGGTGGAGAAGTTGATCGGCCAGCGGCCGTTGTTGTTCAAGGATCAACTTTTCATGAAGCCGCCGCGGTTCGGTACGGCCAAGCCTTACCACCAGGATAACGCCTACTTTCGGATGAACCCGGCCGATCACGTGATCACGGCATGGATTGCGTTGGACGACGTAGACGAGAGCAACGGCTGTCTTCGTTACATAGATGGGTCGCATCTGGGGCCGATACTGCCGCACGTGATGGTGCCGGGCGAGCCGCACAATCAGGCGCCGCCGGCCGAGTTGATCGATCTGAGCAAGCAATCTCTGGCAGTGGTAGGCAAAGGCGGCGTTGTGTTTCACCACAGTAAAATGTTGCACACTTCAGGTAGAAATAAATCAAACCAATGGCGGCGCGGCTACGCTACGCACTGGGTGACCGCCGATGTGACTGACGAGACCGGTCGACTGGCCGAGGCGTATTTTCTCAAATCGGAGTATGCTGCCATGTTGCGGTGATGGGCATGGCACGAAAAAAGAAAAGGTAAAACCATGACGGAAGAACAGTCTTATTCGATGAAGGGAAAACGCGTTCTGGTCAGCGGTTCGGGGACGGGCATAGGCACGGGCGTGGCGCTGGCGTTTGCTCAAAGGGGCGCAGACGTGGTGTTTCACTACAGTCACAGCGAGGCTGGCGCGGTAAAAGGCGCTGAGCAGGCACGGGCGATGGGGGTGAAATCCGAAGCATTTGGCGCGGACTTTAACGATATCGACCAAGTGCATGGCTTGGCTGGCAAGGCCATCGACTTTCTCGGCGGAGTTGATGTGCTGGTCAACAACGCAGGGATTACCATGAATGCGCCTTTCGAAGAGGTGACGGTGGCGCAGTTCGATACGTTGTACAACGTAAACATCCGGGCAATGTTTTTCCTGACACAGGCAGTGTCCATGGACATGCTCAAACGGGACAAGGGCGCCGTGATCAACCTGTCGTCGGTGCATGCTTACCATGGGTTGACCGAGCACACGATTTACGCCGGCACGAAAGGCGCTATTGTGGCCTTTACGCGGGTACTGTCTCTGGAGATGGCGCCGAAAGGAATACGGGTCAATGCCATCGCTCCGGGCTGGATTGTGGTGGAGAACCACCACAAGGCGATGGGTGAGGACTTGGATCTGGATGAGGCGGCGTACAACATACCGGCGGGATTTGTCGGCCAACCGCACGACATCGGTGAGTTGGCATTATTCTTGGCATCCGATGCGTCACGGTATATCGTGGGCCAGACGTTGGTGGTTGACGGTGGGCAGATGTCGATAATGGCTAACATGGGTGATTTCCGCCAACGACGGCAGTGGAAGTTTGGCAAGGACTACGTGCCCGCTTCGTGAATCAACACTCTGCTAGGTGAGCCATTGATGCGATTGAGATTTCTTGGCGCTAACGGACAAGTGACCGGTTCCCGGTACCTGCTGGAAGCAGCAGATCAACGCATCCTGATCGATTGCGGCATGTTCCAGGAGCGGCGTTACCAGGGTCGCAACTGGCAGACACCGCTGGTGAAGCCCGGGTCGGTGGATTGGTTACTGCTGACGCACGCCCACTTGGATCATTGCGGATTGATTCCTCGCCTGGTGGACCACGGATTTGATCGACCGATCATCACCACGGCGCCTTCGGTTGACCTGGCAAAGATCATCATGGCCGACTCAGCGCGGATCCAGGAAGAGGATGCGGCATACAAGCAAAAGCGTCACAAGAAGGAAAAGCGCAAGGGCACGTATCCGGCCGTGCCGCTATACGGGCGAGAGGCAGCCGAGCGGGCGGCGAAGTTGTTCAAGCCCGTACGTTACAGCGAGCCGATGGGGCTGGGCGAGCACGTGACCGTGACGTTTCACGAAGCGGGCCATATCCTTGGGGCGGCAATCGTCGAAATAGAGGTGCGCGAAAACGGCATTAAAAGGCGCGTGATTTTTTCCGGTGATATCGGTCAGTGGGACAAGCCGCTGGTCGGCGATCCGACGCTGCTCAAGGCGTGCGATTACGTGGTTATGGAATCGACGTACGGTGATCGCAATCACCCGGCCGGCGATGACGCGCAGACGCAGCTGGCCAAGGCGATTAACCAAGCCGTGCATCGCGGCGGTAACGTGATCGTGCCGACCTTTGCCGTCGAGCGTGCCCAGGAGTTGATTTATCACCTGGGCCGACTGGTGCACGAGCGGCGTATCCCGCAGGTTCGCGTTTTTCTAGATAGCCCCATGGCGGTGGACGTCACGGATGTGTTTCGCCGACACCGCCAGTATCTGGACGACAAGACGCAGGCACTTATTGATGCCCGCCAGCCGCCGCTGCGTTTTCCGGGATTGACCATGTCGCGGAGCGTGGATGAGTCCAAAGCCATCAACAGCGTCTCGGGTTCAAAGGTGATCCTGTCCACGTCAGGCATGTGCACGGCCGGGCGAATCAAGCATCATCTTCGCGCCAACATCGAGCGGCCGGAATCGACGATTCTGTTCGTCGGCTACCAGGGCCGAGGTACATTGGGCCGGCAGATCATGGCGCGCCGCGGGAAGGTGCGGATTCACGGGCGATATTTCAGCGTGCGGGCCAAGGTGTCACAACTTTGTGGGTTCAGCGCTCATGGAGATCGCGACGATTTGCTGCGTTGGCTGGGACATTTCGACGATGTGCCCAGGCAGGTATTCTTGGCGCACGGGGAAAAAGAGGCCGCTGCATCGCTGATGAACTCCGTTCAGTCACAATTGGGATGGTCGGTGAGTGTGCCGCAGTTCAAACAGGTGGTAACGCTGGCATAGCCGGTCGGTAGTGATCAAGGCGTGAGAGTTTGGGGCGGTTCTGTGGTGGGCGGCGATACGCTCTGAAAATCATCTGTAAGGTTGTCTTCAATATGTGTTTGTGTGGATTTAGCAGTATCGTTCTGTCGCTGCCGGTATTGCTTGATTTGCGAGTTGGCGAAGATTGCCACTAACCCCAGTACGATCAGCAGCACAAGGAGAGTGATGTACCATCGGGTATTGTGAACACCTTTCGCGCTGGATGGATAGGCCGGCCGTTGGGTGAACTGGCGACTCTGGGCATGGGTGAGACGCATTCGAGTATTGATCGCCCAGCCGGAGCCTTCCAGGATAGCGCTTAGATCGCGGTGACGCAATTTGAGAATGGCCTGTATGGCGGTGGGAAGTAGGACCGCCAGAACTGCGCCGCCCAGACCAGCAATGATGGCCCAGATACTCAGGTCGGCCAGTGTTTTGGTGATGTAGACGACTGCGGAACCCAGTGCGGCAAACGCCAACCCCCCGCCAGCAAGCAATCCGCCGGCCATGAGGCCGCGATTTTGGGCGGCCGCCTGCGGTTGCTGCCCGGCGGTCTGTACCTGGGTCATTGTCTGCTGGGTGGCGGTGTCGAGCTGCTTTTCGGCGCTACCGGTCATCTGTTCGAATTTACCGCTGACCAGCCTGCCCATACGCTTGAAGGGGGCGACCATGGCTTCGCTGAAACTGATTGGATTCTCGACGATCTGTACCACGCGGGCGCCCCATTCTTGGCCATCCACATCAATGAAAATGCCACGCTTGCCGACCGCGAGGTTGCCCTTGCCGTGGGCGGTGACAGGCACCGCCATTTCGGCGGACACTGGGCTATCGTGCCGTTCGATCTGTACGTACAAGACGCACATGGCGCTGCTGGACGTGCTCTTGGCGTGCTCCGCTCGGTTTTCCGTTTTGACCGCCAGATCAAAGCGGCGCCCATCCATGATCAGTGTGCCGGCCTCGAACATGGCACGGCGATCGGGGTTGTACAGGTGGGGAAAGCTGACAAAGTTGTTGGCTAGGTCGAGCAGGTGGGCCTGATACAACACGAGTTGTTCCACCAAGCGGACGCTGTCCATCTGTAGGGTGGTTTCCCGGCTTTGCTCGATGAGTTGACGCACGGTGTCGGCGTAGCCGCCCTGCCGGTAGTCACGCAGTTTGTCGAGGCCCAGTGCAGCGACAGCGTCAGCAGGTTTGGCGCGCATCCAGGATTCGTAGGCGGCAAAATGTTCAATGACACCCTGCCACTGTGCTTCCGTGAGTTGGGATACTTCCTGGCCGAGCACTGGGACAAGCACGCTGTTGCGTAGTTGTTCAAGGCCATCCCGTTCCAGTGGGTTGATCGGCTTTTGGAAGTCTAGCTTTCCGCCAGGATCAGCCTGCGCCAATGGCGCCTGGCGTACGAATTGAGTGATGGCATTGGGATCAGCCACGTCAGTCTGCGCTACGTCTGAATCGGTTGGTGGCATATGGCCAGCCAGTCGCGGGTCGAATGCCACACCACGGCACTGGGCGAAATACTGATCCAGCCGATCACGGCAACTTGTAAGTAGATCAAATGCGGTCGCCGTGTCGTTACCGAGCGGGTAAAGGCCGGGGTCGTTGCCGCACCCTCGGTCGTGCCAATCGAGGTGAGCGTCCATTTGGGTGAGAAACTGGTTGATCTCGGCGGCGCTGATGCCATTTTGGCCGCTGGGATGGTGCGTGCCACCGGTCGTGGCAAGGACGTCGGTGATGAACTGTCTTACGGTTTCGTCCTGCGTCGCCTGAGGCAGTACGACGCCCGCTTCGCTGACAGGCATGGCTTCAATGCGCGATTTAATACTACGAATCTGCCCTAGACTGATTTGCGTGCCATTGGGTTGGTCGAGCGTGTTGAGCATCTTCACGGTGGCGGTATGGATTTTCGCACCGTCGGCGGTATGGGTGTTGATGGCACTGATATGCAGCACATCACTGCGTTGGGCGATGCCGGTAGAATCGCTGAGTTGCGCGAGTAGCCATTGGATGGCCTGTTCCAGTTCACTGATGCGAATTCGACCGTTATTGTCAATATCCACCAAGTTGAAAAATATCGGATCACCGCGAAGGCTGGCGATAGGAGCGCTGGTGGTGACCCAGTGCGCCTCGTCGAGATCGAGCGCGTGAGCCAGGTCCGCGGCATCAGCCAGTTCGAGCTGATACGTGCGGCCAAAACGACGGAACGTCATGGCGCCATGGGTGGACACGGTTGATCCTTGCGATGAAAAGTGATGGGACTCAGGGCAAGAATATCATTGCTCTATGATTGACTCAAGGTACGCTTCCATAGGATAGGCCTTGTGGGCAGGTGCGAGGCAAGTGAGGTTGGGTTACACGCCAGTCGCCAGGTGTAAGGCAATGCGACATGCTTGGCAGTACTCGTAAAGGTTCAGCGATTCATCCACGGTATGTGGATTTTCCTGGCCAGCGCCCATGGTGACGGTGGGGATGCCGTGGACGTATAGCCAGTTGGCATCGAGGCCCCCGTCGACCACGGCGTGATGGGGTTTGTCGCCGACGGCGTGGATGGCTGCTTCAGCGGCTTTTACACAGGGCTCAGTCTTTTTCAGTTCAAACGCCTCGTAATCAAGTTCGACATCGATGTTGACCGTGCCTGTTTGGCCGGCGACGTTGGTTACGCGGCCGAGTGCATCCTTGAACGCGGTGGAGAATGCATTGAGCATGCGTTTGCGAAAGCGCGGGGTGTGGCTGCGCACTTCGGCGTGAAGGACTGCGCGATTGGAAACGACATTGGTCGAGCCGGGCGCGTTGAAGTGGCCGATGTTGCTGGTGCCCCACCCGCCGAGCTGGCCCTGTTTGCGGACGCGTCCAAGCCAACCGCCGCGGTGCAACTGGGCAATGGCAAGACCGGCGATGGTGATGGCACTGATGCCGTCCTGGGGACGAAGCCCGGCGTGGGTAGCGATGCCCTGAATGTCGATGATCATGCGGTAGGCGCCGGTCCCCCCCATGGTGAGCTTAGAGGATGACCCGCCGTCAAAGTTGTACGCCAGCTTTGGCTTGCCAAGCATGGTTGCTGTCAGATAGCGGGCGCCGTACAGCCCGGTTTCCTCCTGCACGGGAAAGAAGAGGGTCAATGGGGGATGGGACAATTTGTTTCGGATCAGATGCAATCCGGTACTTAGCGCGACCGCGACGCCCGTGCGATTGTCTGCGCCCAGGCCAGTGCTCGAATCGACGCTAGTGATGCGGCTTCCGCGCCGGCGTGGCTTGCAGCCGGCACAGATGGGTACGGTGTCGAGATGCCCTACGAGCATGCGCCGAGGATGGCGATTCAATCCTCCGGTGCCGGGCAGTTTGACGATGAGGTTGCCCATCTGGCCGCCGATGGGGCTTCGCTTGTGGGCCAGGTCTGTTTTGATGGCTGACGCCGGCACGCCGGCCTGGCGCAGTTGGGTCGTGACAAAACGTGCGACCTTTTCTTCTTCGCCGCTGATTCCGGGGATGGCCAATAGACGGGTCAAAAGCGTAATGGATCGGTTCAGATCGGTTTGTGACAAGGTGGTATCGCAGGTCATGATGATGGCTGATCAAATAGTTCGGTAGGATCAAGTTTTTTGAACAGGATAACCGGGTCGCCAAGGGGATGGCCTTCTTCAATGGGAGTGGCGGCGTCGGCCCAGGGCAGCGGGTTGGCGTCAAGGCCGAGCATGCCGGTACACTTGTGGGCTGAGAACGGCAAGAAGGGCGCCATCAGCGTGGCCAGAGCCTTAACAGATTGAATACAGATGTTGATTGTCGTGGCACAAGCATCGGGGTCCTGCTTGCGCTGTTTCCAAGGTGCTTTGTCCTCGAAATAGCCATTGCATTCTCTGGCCAATGACATCACCTCCGCCATGGCGTTTTTAAAGTGCAGGGCGTCCAGTTGCTCGGTTGCCTTGTCGGCGTACTCGGTGATGGCGGCGAACTGTCGTCGGTCGCGGTCGTTGCATTTGCCCAGGGGCGGCACCTTGCCATCGAAGTACTTGTCGGCGAAGGTAAGCGTGCGGTTGATGAAATTGCCCAGTGCCGCCAACAGTTCGCCATTGTTGCGAGTGATAAAGTCGTCAATGTCAAAAGTACTGCGCTGGTTTTCCGGCGCGATGGCGGTGAGGTAATAGCGCAGCGGATCGGGGTCGAACGTTTGCAGATATTGCTGGATCCAGATGGCGGCGCCGCGGCTTTTACTTATTTTCTGTTCGTCCTGGCCGGGGAACTTGATGTTCAAAAATGCGTTGGCGACCACCTGCCATGGTAACTGGTAAGAACCCTCCGCCATGAGCATGGCCGGCCAGATCATGGCGTGGAAGACGGTATTGTCTTCGCCGATGAAATGAACGATGCGACAATCGGGATCTTTCCACCATCGCTGGTATTGCTGCCAGTCGCCGTCCAGTTGTTCGCAGAGTTTGGAGGTGAATGAAACGTAACCGATAGGCGCATCGAACCAGACGTACAGTGCCTTGCCGGCAGCATCGGGGTCATCGAGCGGAACAGGTACGCCCCATTCGAGGTCGCGGGTCATGGCCCGCTCGGGCAGTCCTTGGTTAACCTGGCCAAGTGTGAAATTGAGCACGGCCTGTCGCCAGGCAGGCGAATCGGTTGTTCCCTGCCGTTTGCTTTCCAGCCATTGGGCCAGGGCGTCTTCGAACTGGTGCAGTTTCAAGTACCAGTGCGTGGTCTTGCGGGGTACGGGCTTGGCGCCGGTGATGGTGCTAATCGGGTTGATGAGTTTGATAGGATCGATGGCGACACCACATTGCTCGCACTGATCGCCATAGGCTTCCTCGTGACCGCAGTTGTAGCACTTACCCTTGACGTAGCGATCAGGCAGAAACTGGTCGGCCTGCTCGTCATAGAGTTGTTTGGTCTCGGCTTTTCTGAAGTAGCCCTTGTCGTGGAGTGTTTTGAAAAAATCCTGACTGAACTTTTCGTGGAAAGCAACGTAATCGGCCTGATGCGTACCTCCGTAGATGTCGAACTCTATCCCTAGTCCCTTGAAATCGGCAACCTGACAGGCATTGTAGTGAGCGGTCAGTTCCTCGACGGACCTCTGTTCTTTGCGTGCGGAGATAAGTGAAGCGACGCCGTTGTCATCACTGCCACAGATGAAGCGCACATCGTGTCCGCAGGCGCGCAGGTAGCGCACGTAGGTGTCGGCGGGCAGATAGGCGCCGGCAATGTGACCGACATGCAATCGTCCGTTAGCGTAGGGCAGTGCGGACGTTACCAGATAACGTTGGTTGGCCATGTAAGGCAGGTCTATTCGGGTTAGAGTTTCGACTCGTTAGGGTAGCAGTGTTTATCAGTGTGAGCGACCCGTTGCGGCGTTGACCGCAGGGCTCTTTTTTTTCATTGATGTCCTGTTGCCGGTGTCGAAATTGAGCAGGAGGTTCGGGATGAATTTGCTTTTGTCATTCTCAAGAAGGTCATTGCAAGGCTCATCGCTATCGGCCTGCATGTGCCGGCCATTTCACCACGCCGGTCGGGGCTGCCAGGAAAGAGATCAAGACCGCCCCACTTCGCGTCGAGATTGGCTGTGAGTCACCACCACAAGTCTTGCCCTGTACCATCGCCTGCACCAATGAGTCAGATCACTTTCGTGCTGCTTTTGGCGGTGCAGCCAGAAGGCTTTGTGGAGACGCCCGAGTCGTCCGGATTTAAAGTCCAATAACAAAACACCTGGGCTGGGCCAGCCTGTTTATGAGTATGGTTAGGCAGTGGATTTTGGCTATGACCTGGGTGTTAGCCATCTAGTGCAGACTGGTTGCCTCCGGATCGCCGTCAGCCCACTAAACAGTATAACTTGTTTCACTATAATTAGATATAAATATATTCTACCAGAAAATGGATGGGTTATTGCGTTTTAATACCGAATCGAGACAGCAGAGAATCAAATTGGTCAAGGCTGAAGAAGTCAATTTCCAGTGAGCCCGTACCCTTCCTTTTGCCCTGTCGAATGCGGACTTTTGTGCCAAGCTGCTGGGCAATCTGTTGTTGTAGATCATCGAGATGAGGAGAGCGTGAGGAGGTATCAGTTTGCGTGGTACGACTCTTGCCGCCTTGTTGCGTACGCGACCGGACTTCACTCTCAAGCTGTCGGACCGACCAGTCATGTTGAATGGCCCGTTTAGCCAGTTCAAGCTGCAGGGCATGGTCAGTGATGCCGGCCAACGCTTTGGCCTGCCCTGCGGAGATGGCGCCATTGGTAATTAAGGTTTGAATGTCTCGGTCTAAAGATAGTAGACGCAAGGCATTGGTAATAGTGGTGCGGTTGACACCCACACGATGTGCAACCTGGTCGTGAGTAAGTTTCAAATCCTCAATTAGGTGTTCGAAGCCTTGGGCTCGTTCGATAGGATTGAGATCTTCACGTTGCAAATTCTCAATGAGTGCATGCTCGGCCGCCTGTTGATCATCAAGATCGCGGATGATGGCTAGAATACGTGCCAAACCCGCAATCTTGGCCGCTCGCCATCTTCGCTCTCCTGCGACGATTTGATACGCAACTTGGTCCTCGGGACGGGATTTGCGACGAACTACGATTGGCTGCATCAGCCCCGCGGTTTTGATTGAATGGGCCAATTGGTTAAGTTTTTTGGGATCAAAATTTTGACGGGGTTGATTGGGGTTTGGCTGTACATCATTGATGTCCAGGTCGAGCATTCTGTGCGTGGTCGCCTCCGAATGGGGGACAGCAGCCCCCTCTGGTCCATCAGGTAGGGCTAGAGGGTTGTCCGTACCCGCCATGACGGCAGTTGGTTTAGCCAATAGCATGCTCAGGCCTCGTCCTAATCTGGGTGATCGCGGCTTGTTGGTCGCCATGACGTGGAACCTCCTTGTTCGGGCCACAAGTCTATCACACCTTAGCGTAGGTGCCAAGATGAAGGTTCCACGTGGAACATCGCGAATTGAATGATCAAATGTTCTACGTGGAACATTAGGCAAGCAATGATTTGCGGTTTCAACAGGGCAGAGACGCTGCCCCGGAAAATGAACAACGATCATCTTCCGGCATTAATTAATGTAAATAGCGTATATATATTAAGTTATATATTTTATGGGCCTTTCTGCCTGCGGGGGAGTTGTCGGTCAAGTTGCTCAGACTTCTTTGCCCGATGTCAAGCAATGAAGTACCAATGTCCCTGATACCAGTCAATGCCAACCCTGAAGACATGGCCACGGCCGAAGCCTTGTGGGGTTACTTTGAGCAGCTTGAAGTTCAGTTTGACCAGATGCGGGAAGGCTTGGATCATTCGCATCGACTAGCAACCTTGGGCACTATCGCGGCCATCATGGCCTATGAATACAACAACATTTTGACGCCGGTGATCAGCTGCACGCAATTGGCGCTGGTAAAAGAGGATGACCCGCAGTTGATGCGTAAGTCGGTCAAAAAGGCGTGGGCCGGAGCGAAACGGACAACTCAAATTTCTTCGTCATTGCTGGATTTTATCCGCGAGACGGACGAGCAGCATTTTACAAAGTTATCGATGGTGGTTGACGAGGTGATTGTTTACCTGGGTCGTGACCCAAAAAAAATAAGCAATAAAACTGGTCGTCGATGTGCCCGACGTGTTGGTTGCGATCAGCCCGCTTAAATTTCAGCAGGTGTTGGTAAACTTGTTGCTGAATGCCAAGCGCGCGATGCAGTGCGATGGTGGTAAGTTATCGATTAACGGTCGGGTGTCGGGCGGTCTGGTTCACATTGAGGTAACTGATACTGGGCTAGGCATACCCGAAGCTATTCGCGAACGATTGTTTGATCCGTTCGTAACACATCGTGACCGTTGTCTGGATCAGGGCGAACCAAAGAGAACGGGTTTGGGCTTGTGTATCTGCAGGGACTTGGTTCGCGCAGCCGGTGGATCAATCGGTGTTGAATCCGTTGTGGACACAGGCGCAACGTTTCACATTGAGTTTCCACAGGCAGATGACTTGTTCGAAAAAATTTAATTTAATGTGTTGGCGGGCAGCAGTCGGGTGAACAAATATCGGGGGCGAGGCGCAGCGAGCCCAAGGCCAAGCGTGTGGCCGTCAGTTCGGTTCGTTCGGCAATAAGCTGTCGAATCATGGTGACGAAGCGTGGATGTGTGCCGACGGTTGCGCACCGCACCATGTTAATGCCTAACTTGTTACACAGTTGTGCGGCTTCGGTGTCCAGATCATAAAGCACTTCGATATGGTCGCATAAGAATCCGACCGGTACGATAATGGCGTCACGAATTGGGCCAGATAGGCCCTTGAGGTAATCGCAAATGTCTGGCTCTAGCCACGCTTGTGAAGGCATTCCGCTTCGACTTTGGTATACAAGTCCCCAATCAGTAATCGCCAGCTTTTCAGAGATAAGTTGGCACGATTCGGTTAACTGTTGCTGGTAAGGACAGGCGGCTGCCATGGCTGACGGGATGCTGTGCGCAGTGAAGATAATCGCAGTGGTGCTCCGCCTTTGGACGGGTATTTTTTCAAGTGCTTCAGTGAGTCTGTCAGCCATAGGTTCGATGAAGCCGGGGTGATTGAAGAACAATCGCAACTTGTCGAACCGGGGCGCGTCGTCGCCGATGTGATGTTGGGCGGTTTGGATATTTTCGATGTATTGGCGGCAACTGGGGTAGGATCCAAAGGGAGAAGTGACGAAAACAAGGGCCCGTTGGATACCATCGTCAGCCATTTGCCGCATGGTATCAGCCAGCAGCGGGTGCCAGTTGCGGTTGCCGAAATAGATAGGCAGGCATGGTCCGTGTTCGTCCAATTCAGTTTTGAGGGCATTGATCAGCGCGCGGTTCTGCGCATTGATGGGACTGACCCCGTCGAATAATTCATAATGCCGTGCGACTTCAAGCAAGCGTTGTCGAGGAATATGTTTTCCGCGAGTAACGTTTTCTAGGAATGGGATGACATCTTGCATATTCTCCGGGCCGCCAAAGGAAAGCACGAGTAGGGCATCATGGCTGGTGGTCATGGTCGAATAGTGGAGATTATTTGGAGGACATTTCGTGTACCGCATCCACAAGTTCAGCGACGTGCTGTGGTGGCGTCGTAGGGAGGATACCGTGTCCTAGGTTAAAGATGTGCCCGGGGCGGCCGGCAGCTTTTTGCAGGATCACTTTTGCCGCGTCGCGTATCTGGTTGGTTGAAGTATGAAGTATTGCAGGATCAAGATTGCCCATCACCGTCGTATCGTAGCCGAGCATTTGCCATGCTTCGGCCAGGTCCACGTGCCAATCCAGACCAATCACGTCTGGATTGGACTGTTTGAATAAGGGCAACAATGCGGGGTTGCCAGTGGCAAAATGAATCAGAGGCACGGACTTTTCGACGCCTGCGATGAGGCGTGTAACGTGTGGCAAGACAAAGCGGCGGTAGTCATCGGGACAGAGTGAGCCCACCCAACTGTCGAACAGTTGTACGGCATCGGCACCGGCAGCAATTTGCGCATTTAGGTAACCGATCAGCAGATCGGTCAATCGGTTCATGAGGTTGCACCACGCGGTGGGATCTCTGTGCATCAAGGCCTTGGTATTCAGGTAGTGGGCAGACTTCCCGCCTTCGATCATGTAGCTGGCGAGGGTAAAAGGCGCGCCGGCGAATCCAATCAGTGCGATATCCGGCCGTAATGCTCTTCGCGTGATACGCAAGGCATCAAAGACGAAACTCAATTCGCCGACATCAGGTTGAGCGAGACGGTCCACGTCGCGGCGACTGCAAAGGGGATTGTCGATCACGGGCCCCTTGCCTTTTACGAATTGCAGGTTCATTCCCATCGGTTCCACGGGCAGGAGGATGTCAGAAAAGATGATGGCCGCATCCACGCCGAGACGTTCGACCGTCATCAAGCTGATTTCTGCGGCGATTTCCGGTGTTTTGCACAGTTCCAGGAACGGGAGGGTCTGCTTGACCGTGCGGTATTCACGCTGGTATCGCCCTGCTTGCCTCATCAACCAGATGGGTGTGTAGGGTGTGGGTTGATGTCGGCAGGCTTTGAGAAAAACGCAATTGCGATCCGTCGATTCAACCGATTGAGGCCAAGCCATGTCGATGCGTTTCCATTGGTTTGTGTTGATCGAGTTGCCAGTTGCGGTACGTTTTTTGTCCAGCAAGTCATCGCCACGTCTGGCCAACTCTCGCACGAGATGGGACATGTGGGGGCTGTCAGGCTCAAAGTCAACGGTCATTCCGTGCTTGGAAACGGCTTGGGCGGCAATAGGTCCGACGGCGCCGATGCATACCCCCTTGAAGGCCTTGCGCAGTGCATCGGCGGTTTTGTCTTCCTCGGCGATTTTGAAGAGGTGGTCTATTTGTATGGCACTGGTAAACAGCGCGTAATCTGCCTCGCCGCTGATTAGACAGTCAATCGCGCTACGGACCGGCGCCAGGTCGTCAGGCAGTTGCCAGCGGTAAACGGGCACGGGCAGGACGTCTGCGCCGCGTTGCTTGAGCCCATCGATCAACAGCGGATTGGGTTGACCGTATTCCTGCACGGCAACTTGTTGGCCCTTGACGGAATGGTGGTTATCGAGTGCGGCCAACAGGTCTTGCCAAGTATTGGGTTCAGGCACGATAACGGAGGGCTTAATATCCAGTTGCCGCAGTGCTGCAACCGGTTTAGGGCCGCGGGCAACAGTCACGGTGGCTCGCAGTGATTGGGGAAATCGACTTGGCTCATGTTTCTTGGCGATGATTTCGGCAAGCATTCGGGTCCCCACACCGGTCAGGAAAATGACAACGTCGATGCGGTGGTCAAACAACCGGTCGGCAAAGTCGAATACCTGGGTATTGATTTCCAGCGGTACTTCGCGCATTGTCGGGGCGCTGACAGCTTTGCCTGCGTATCGCTCAATCAGTGCGCAAATTTCTTTATTGCGACGGCTTTCAAAGGCGATGACGGTCGAACCGTGGAAATCGATGGGCATGATGGTGCTAAGCCTGTTGCCGGACTAGGCAAGTATATCCGGCGGCTAAGACTGCGTAGCTAGTCAGTTGAATGTCAGCGAAAGTGGTTATCAAGGCGATTAGCGGGCAAATCAGCCGCTTGTGTCAAAACGGCTTAGGATCACCCATGCCATAGGCCGCGATGGTGTTCTATGAGTTCCCAGAAGAACTGATATGCAGGGCCATCCCCCCATGGCCTTATATATAAAGCATAGCAATGCCACGAGGTTTTTAGTCAGCAAGGCGGGCGAAGATCATGCTTCTGAGTATCGTGAGTCTAGGCTGCCATGTAGGGTTGGAAATGGCCATGTCGGCCAAAATGCAGGAAAAGCAACCTCAAACATCCGCAGTAGATGATTGAGAATGTTAAATCCGTGACTTGATGGAATATCCCGGGCCATCGGATGAGCTGTAAAGATGTAATTTCCGGGCGTATAAATATAATCGATGATTTAAGAACAGTTTATCGATAAACAGGAAATATAATTAAAGGGCAGAAACACCATAATGAACGTTGTTCACAGTATGACGTGCATGGTGAAAGACCGTCGCAGGGACCGACCGGTTGAGGCACAGCACCTAGAGACCAACACATGCCGTAAACATAGCACCCTAAACCCCCGCCCGGGCGGCGCTCCTTTTGACGCGAATTTTGTCACGAATGCTCACAGGCTCACACTTGCGACATCTCGAATCCCCACTGGACCAAACGTGAAACGATCTGGCGCAGGCGCGGGTTGTCGCTGTTGACGTACGACTCGGCGGGATGAAGCGCGAAGCGATACTTGCCGTAGAGGCGGTGGATCAGTTCGCGTTGGGCGTCGGTGGTCGGGTCGGCGAAGAAAGCGATGCAGCATTGGTGTCTACCTGGCCCGCCGCCGAAGGCAGCGTGCAGCAGGTCTTCGGTGAAGAAGATCACATCGCCCGGCTGAGTTTCCAGGCAGACGCTCGGGACGTCGCGCGGGTCAACGCCGCACGGCCGAAAGCCCGGGTCCTCGTTGCGAGCGCGCAGGATTGTGTACGGGTCTGGGTCTGTCAGCCGGTGTGAGCCGGGCACGACACGCAGTGCCCCGGTGTCCCTCGTCAGCGCATCGAGATAGAACGCGATCTTCACGTTGGGCACGAGCTCGGTCATGTGGTCCTCACCGTCGCCACCGTGCCAGGGCGTGTCCCCGACGTGCAGGTGCCCGTCCGTCCCGATCAACTGGCAGTTCTCGCCGCACAGCGACTGGGCCGGCCCGTAAATCCGATCGTCCGCTGGCAGCGACGCCATGAACGGCCGGCGCTCGAAGAACGGCTGAAGCGCTTGCCAGGTCATCTCATCCATGGGCCTGCCCCCCCGCGCCTCAGCCATGATATCGTTTGCCTCCACCTTCATCGTTGCCGCTTCGTCGCGCGTGAAAAGCCTGCGCAACATCAGAAAACCGAACGTGCGGAAATGATTAACTTGTTCAGGAGTGAGGGTCATTTATTGGTGTTTAAATCTCTGTCATTCCGGCTGGAGATGCTGGGAAAAGACGGCTCCGCGGATTTCGATGCGCTCTACATCATATGCTTAGACAGGCCGACGCTGCAAGAAGTATCGGTTTAAGCAGAGCAGAACCACCAGTGCAGCCAGTTCATCACCATGTCCGCTAGAGCGGAGTAACCTCCCGCACCGGGATGGATCTGATCCGTCGATCGGACTTCATGGCGCCAAGTTTCCGCATCGCCGAACGCCTCAATGACATCTAGGTAAGGTACGCCAACTCTGCCGGCAACCTCTTGAAGCAAAGCGGACATATCCTTCCGCAGCACATGCTGCTGCTGATCCAGGCCGGGGGGCGGCCCGATCATCAACGTGGGTAGCAGATCGATTGCCTTGGTCAGAATCTCATATGCGTTTTTCTCTGATTCCTCTCTCGTTATGCGTATTTGGCCGTCGATCAGGAAACAATCGTTGGCGCCAAAGCCGAAAACGAGCCTTGCATCCTGTTCGACGAGTCGCCGGGCTGCGACTTCCCGTTCCCAGCGCCGCAGCACGTCCGCGCTGGTGTCTGCTCGAATACCCAGGTTGTAACACGTGATGGCGGCGCCGTTGCCATTGGACGCTGCACACACGCGGCCGGGCCACCCGAGGTAATGGGGATCGCCTGTGCCGTTGACGAATGAATCTCCGATGAAATAGATTCGGATGTCCTTCAGGACATGTCTCCTTTCAAGTCGTTATCGTAAGCGCCTCGAGCCGCCCAAGCACATTGATGCAAGTGGTATCCAGAATCTTATACCCAGATCGGCCAGTCACTTTGCTGAAGCCGATGCCACAACCGGTCGAACTCATCGCTGCCATCGTCTTCCCACTCATCGAGCCGCACGCCCGGCGCAAACGTTTCGTCGACGCCTAACTTCATGAGGTCCTCAGCCTGCTGCAAATTGCGATAGTAGTGCTTGACACCCCCGGTGAGTGTGACGACCGTAATATGGCGCGGCCACTTCGCTTCGGTTTCGTTTCGATACCGTTCGACCACCTCCTCATCAAGTTCCACGCCAAGCCCTGGACCTTCGGGCACCTTCATGAAACCGCGCTGAATCGTATGTTCATGAACGATCAGATCGTCCTCGTAGGCGTGACTGGCCGTCACACTCGGCAGCGTCGCGGTCGGCATCACGGCCCCCAACTGACAGGCAAAGGCGGTGGTAATGCCGGTGCCGACGTATTGCAGGAGGATGGGGGTATTGGCGGCAGCAAAGGTCCAGCCGGCCGATAGTGCACTGCGAATCGACTCATGGCTGCAGAGGGCCCCGTCAATGTCTCCGGCGCGCAGCGCAATCCATGGTCCGGACGGCTCCCGTACCGCACCCTCGGTGAGCACCGAAACCCCGTGCAGGTAGAACGGAATCCTGATCTGGTTGTGCAGACGCCGCCATCCCTCGATGTCATGGGCGAAGATCGGCTCTTCAATGCCCTTGACGACCGGATACTTCTCCAGTTCCCGCAGGATGGGCAATGCGTTTTCCACACATATCAGTGCCCCGTTGAAATCAAACTCGACCCGGAAGTCAGGCGGCGCCACTTCCTGAATCGCGCGCGCCTGCTCAACGACATCGACAAAAGCCCGGCCCTTGCATTTGAGGCCGCGGTATCCCCTTGCCACCGCCTCCTTCACTTCCTCCGCAGTATCCTCCGGCGACATGGACGGCATCCACCAACTCATCGCAACCCAGTCTCGCATCTGTTGCCCCATTAGGTTCCATGCGGGAACACCTATGTGCTTGCCCATCAGGTCGTAACACGCCATATCGAGTTCGTACCGACCTCGGCTCATCACGTGATCGAACGGACTGGTGTCCAGATACGCGTTAAGCACGTCCTGATCAAACGGTGGCCCGACGTTCTCGCCGAGACCGATCAGCCCCGTGTCGGTGTGAAACTTGTACACCGTTAATCGTTCGTCCATCCCGAAGTAGTGATACCGCATGCGGATGCGCTGCTCGTAGGGGACGCGCAACGGAATTACTTCAATACGGTTGATCTTCATACGCTTGAGACTCCCATGTAGCATTAAGACTCAGCCGACCACCAACTAGCATATACAATAGACTGATTCGCCACCGCCACTTTCTAGGCCAACGTTGCTTGCCAAGCTGAACGACGAGGCGGGCGACCGGGATTGCCCGCCGATCAGTTGGGTTTCACTTATTTCGACACGGATTTGGAGATGATTGAGGATGTTAAATCCGTGACTTGGTGGAATACCCCGGGCCCATCGGATTGGCTGTAAAGATGCAACTTTTTGGGAATATAAATGTAAGCAGTAATTGATAAATGTCTTATAGATGAAAGAGAAGAGAGATAAAGGGCAGGAGTACCCCTCGTGAACGATGTTCATAGCGTGCCATGCGCGATTAAAGGACATGTCATGAACGTTGTTCATATCATGCTCAATTTGGTCGGTAGGCAGCAGTACAGTCCGGGGCTTCACCAACTTTGACGACTTGCAGGCGGGCATTCTTAGGTAGCGCAGGGCTAAGTTGATCTGCAAACCACCAAGCCACGCTTTCGGCGGTAGGATTTAAGGTAGTCTTGGGTTGGCCAGCGGGGCCGAACGGTGGTATCTGATTAAGGTTGTTGTTGTCCAGTATTTCGATCAGGGTATCAAGGGATTGTTGTAACTGGTGAAAGTCCATCACGACCTGAATATCGTCAAGTTGATCGGCCTCGACAGTCACATCAACAGTCCAGTTATGGCCGTGTAGGGGTTCAAGTGAACCGTCGTAAAGGTGAATGGCGTGGGCAGCAGCGAATACGCGTGAGACGGTGACTTCGTACATTGTCTATACTTTCGCCTGATGGGACCTGACAATCAAGCAGGGCAGGGACAAGAACCGATCATCGGCATCGATCTGGGCACGACAAACAGCCTTGTGGCCTATTGTGATGAGCATGGGCCGCGGGTGCTTGCAGATGCTCAGGATCGTGCGATATTGCCCAGCACGGTACGTTTCAGTGAAAATGGTCGAGCGGAGGCGGTTGGTCACGAGGCCCAAGACCAGGCGGTGGAGTTTGCAAGCAACACGATTTTCAGCGTCAAGCGGTTGATGGGCCGGGGCATCGAGGATGTCCAGGAAGAATTGACATATTTGCCTTACGAGGTGGTTGAAGGCGATCACAACACGGCACGGGTCAGGATCGGTAAACAGGTAGTTTCGCCGCAAGAGGTCAGTGCCATCATATTGGCAAAACTGCGGAGTGTGGCCCAGCAGCGGATGGGTACTGTGGTGCGTAAGGCGGTTGTAACGGTACCTGCATATTTCGATGACGCCCAGCGTCAGGCAACGCGGGATGCAGGCCGGATCGCTGGCTTGGAGGTGGTGCGCATCCTTAATGAACCAACGGCGGCAGCGTTGGCATACAACCTCGGGCAGCATCACGCAGACGCCACTGTTGCGGTCTTTGATCTGGGTGGGGGCACATTTGACATTTCAATTTTACGGTTGCATCAGACGGACGCAGGTGCGGTGGACCAGGTGCTGGCGACGGATGGTGACACCCACTTGGGCGGCGACGACGTAGACCGGATGATCGTCGAGTTGATGCAATCTGAAATCCGCAAGCAATTCGGTGAGTCGATCGAGTTTGAACCCAGTACCCGGCAAGCATTTCGCAGCTTTGCTCAGGCAGCCAAGGTGCGGTTGTCCAGTGAGGAGCGGACCGTGATAGAGGTTTTGTTGGACAGCAATAGGGTGTATCGCCGAACTCTGGAGCGTGGTGAGTTGGAGCAGATGATCGCGCCTTGGCTGGAGCGGGCGATTGAATGTTGCCGGCGTGCTTTTAGGTCGGCGAAATTAGCTCCAGGGGATATTGATCGAGTCATACTCGTGGGCGGATCAACTCGAATTCCGGCAGTTCGTAAACGTGTGGCGGAATTTTTCGGAACAGAGCCATACACAGCTCTTGATCCCGATCAGGTAGTGGCGCTGGGGGCGGCGGCACAGGCGTCAATTTTGTCCGGATTGAACCGGCAAATGCTGTTGCTGGACGTGATCCCGCTTTCGCTGGGTATCGAGACGATGGGCGGTGCAGTAGCGAAGTTGATCATGGCCAACACAACAATTCCCGCACGGGGCACGGAGATGTTTTCCACGTCTGTCGATGGCCAAAGCTCCGTGAAGATTCATGTATTGCAGGGTGAGCGGGAAATTGTTGAGGAATGCCGGTCGTTAGGGCAGTTTGAGTTGCAGGGGATACCCGCAATGCCAGCGAGCCTGCCGAAGATAAACGTGACATTTCTGGTGGATGCCAACGGGATATTAAGCGTGCAGGCGGTGGAGCAGCGCAGTGGGAAGGCCTCGCGGGTTCAGATCGTGCCCAATCATGGACTGACGCGCCAAGAGGTCGAGCGGATGGAGGCTGAGAGCGTTGCTCATGCCCAAGAGGACATGGCCGTTCACCAGTTGATCGATCTGCGCAACCAGGCAAGGCTGGATATCCGTGCTATTGAAAGGCAACTTGAAAAGGTTGGAGATGAGTTGGATTCAGCTTATCGCAAGAAAATCGAGGTGAACATTCTTGCGGTCAAGGCGTTCTTGGAAGCGGAACGGCCGGGCGCGACCGAGTTTCGAATTGCGCTGGACAAGATGGACAAATCTACGGTGCGTTTGGCAGAGATTGCCATCACCAGACAGTTGAATGAATGATGAGCGTGGCGTTCCATTAGATGGTTATGAAGTCAATTGTATTACGAGGCTTGTGCAAGGTGTTTGGCCAGACGGTTGCCGTCGATGATGTCAATCTGGATGTGGCGGCCGGAGAGCTTTATTTCCTGTTGGGGCCAAGTGGGTGTGGGAAGACGACATTGCTGCGGATGGTGGCGGGTTTTACAGAACCGACGCGGGGCTCGATACATTTTGGACCGCGGGATGTGACGCATTTGGCGGCCAATCAGCGGCAGTGTGGCTTGGTGTTTCAAAATTATGCACTTTGGCCGCACATGTCAGTTCGCCAGAACCTGGCGTTTGGCCTGGAGGTGCGAAAGGTGCCGTCAGAGGAAAAGGCGCGTCGTATCGATACAGCTCTGCAAACAGTACGAATGGATGAGTATGGACACCGCAAGCCCAATGAGCTATCGGGCGGTCAGCAGCAGCGGGTAGCGTTAGCACGGGCACTGGTGATTGAGCCTACCGTGCTATTGTTGGATGAACCGTTGAGCAACCTGGACGCGAAATTGCGATTGGAGATGCGCAGCCAGATAAAGGAGATATGTAAAGATGCGGGTATCACGGCAGTTTACGTGACACATGATCAGAAGGAAGCGTTGTCGATGGCGGATACCGTGGCGGTTATGGATCGAGGAAGGGTCATGCAAGTCGGCGCTCCGCGGGAACTTTATAATCGACCGAACAGCAGATTTGTCGCCGACTTTCTGGGAGAAACGAACTTCATATCGGCGGAGATTATCGACAGGCAAGGCGACCAGGTGGTGATGGAGTGTGCAGGCGGACTGCTGCGATCGAGCATGTCGGGTGAGGATATTCCGGTATCGGGCAAGGTCACGTGCTCGATTCGCCCTGAAGCTATCCGTTTGATTGCCAGCGATAACCTGACTCCCAGGGCAGAAATCAATCAATTTAATGCCCGGTGGCAAGAAACGGTTTATCTTGGCGAAATTGCCCAGCATCGTGTGACGGCGGGAAACGGCCTGTCGCTAAAGGTTTTTGAGTTGAATCCGCGTCAAGAAACAGGCGGGCAGCACGATGTTTGCATCGCGTTTGAGACGTCTGATGTAGTGGTGCTTCGAGATTGACCGGCGGGGTCAGCGTAGCTTGAGCATAGCCAGCGCAAGGGCGGCCAGCAAGGCGCTAATCAGCCAGAAGCGTACGACAACCTGCGGTTCGGTCCAGCCGAGGATATGAAAATGATGGTGGATGGGCGCGCATTTGAAGAAGCGACGTCCACCGCAGAATTTAAAATAGCCGACCTGTATGATGACGGAAAGGGCTTCGAGGACGAACACGCCACCGATGATCAGCAGTAGAAACTCCTGGCGGATGACCACGGCAATGTAGCCGAGCAGCCCTCCCAGCGGCAGCGAGCCGGTGTCGCCCATAAAGACTTGTGCTGGCAGGCAATTGAACCACAGAAAGCCTAGACAGCTGCCAACCATGGCGCCGGCGACGATAGCCAACTCGTCGCTCAAAGGAATGTAAGGCACGAGCAGGAATTTTGCCAGGGGTTCGTAGCCGGCGATGTAGGCCAGAACCATAAATGCAAAAGCGCACACGGCCATGATGCCGCTGGCGAGCCCGTCTAAGCCATCGGTCAGATTTACCGCATTGGACGCGCCGGTGATTACTAGGATACTCAGCAAGATGAAGGGCCAAGCGCTGAGCACGATGACATTTGTGATGTAACGCTGCTGCTCGGCATCGAAAATCCAACTTTTGCTGAAGGGTAGGGTGAGGCTGTGGCTCATGTCTCGCAACTCTGAGGGAAAGTCAGTGAACTTGGTATGCCCATGCAGGTGAATAAAAATTCCCAGTAGTACGGCGAGTCCCGTCTGGAATACAGCCTTTTCCCAGAACTTGAGTCCTTCGCGGGAATCTGGTGATCGCCTAGAACTGGTTAGTTTCAACCAATCGTCAAATCCACCAAGAATACTCAGCCACAGGAGGCATAGAATTGCCATGTAGACGTAAAAGCTTTGCAGATTTGCCAGCAGCACGGTGGACAGCAGGATGGCGACACTGATCAGGATGCCACCCATGGTGGGGGTGTTGGCCTTTTGCTTCATGATCTCATTCAGATCTCTGTGATGAAACTCAGGGTTGTCCCCGATTTTCATTTTGATCAGCCAGCGAATGGTTGGCCGGGCGGCTAGGATGACAAAGATGAAACTGAAGAGGATGGCGAGGATGGCGCGAAAGGAGACGTAACCGAAGACGCGAAAGAAGCCCATGCCATGGGCATCTAGCCAGTCTTTCATCAGTTCGTATAGGTAATAGATCATCCTGCCATCAGTTTATTGCATTTTTTTTTCAATTGCAGGGAGGAGCCGTTCCAGCTTCATGCTGCGCGATGCTTTGAGAAGAACAACGTCGCCGGGGTGAAGTAGTTGAGCGATTTCCCCGGGCAGGGTGTCAGCCCATTGGGTAAAGGCATGGACCTGGGGATGAGGCCTTATTTCGTCGGCGAAGTGCTGGGCCAGCGAGCCGATGGTGATCCATACTTGGATGCCGCCAGCAGCAGGAGTATGTGCCAACTCGCGGTGAAGTTGAGGCGACCGGCCGCCTAGTTCAAGCATGTCACCGAGGATCACCACGGTTCTTCGGTTTCCCAGTGATCTGGCCAGCCGGTGTAGCTCGAAAATGGCGATGCGTGTAGATGACGGGTTGGCGTTGTAGGCATCGTTGATAAGGACGAGACTGTCGGGATCCTGGGCATTGCGTCCCCATACGATTGGTTGCATACGCATCGGCATGGGTTTGACGCCCTTTAGGGCAAGGGCAATCTGGGCAGCGGTTAATTGCATGACTTGGCCGACGATGATGGCGGCGGTGGCGTTGACAGCATTGGCTTGGCCGAGCAAGGACACCTCGTACGGCATGCCATTGATTTGAAATCGGCAGCCGAATCCACCTAGACAGGTTTCAATTTGTGGTTGATCCCACTGGATAGTCAGTTGTCTTGGCGATTGGCCGGGGCCGTAACCTGCTATGTTGAGTTCGTGCAGGGAGTTGTAATACGCACCAAAGGTCAGGCGAGTTTTTGTAACCGGGTCGTGCATAAAGCATTGGGGGTCATCAGCCATCGATTCGAGTAGGCCAAGCGCATCCTCCTCAATTGCCGCGGTTCCTTGTGGTTCGACGAAGCTGAGTATGGACAATTCTTCGATCGCAACGTTTTTGATGGAGCCGAAGTAAGCAAGGTGTTCTTGGCCGATGCTGGTGATGACAACATGGTTGGGTTGAACGATCCGACCTAGTTGCGCGACCTCGCCAGGGTGGTTGGTGCCGATTTCGACGACAACGAAGCTGTCGCCAGGTAACGCTGCAAGCAAAGTGAGTGGGACGCCAATGTGATTGTTGAAGTTCTGGGGACTTTGTGTGCCGCGGTAACGACCTGATAGTACGGCATGGATGAGATGACGCGTGGTTGTCTTGCCGTTAGAGCCAGTTACTGCGATAACTTTTGTGCCAGCAATTTTGAGTACGTCACGGTAAGCCTGGGCGATCTGCTGGAGGGCGACGACGGTGTCATCAACAAGCAGTGTGGGCAAAGAAGAGGGGCGTTCATCACTGGTGATTGCCATGGCAGCGCCGGCGTCAGCGGCCTGGTTAATAAAGTCGTGTCCGTCGAAATGTTCGCCTTTGACAGCGACGAATACCTGAGCCGGCCGGATGGACCGCGAATCAATACTGATGCCATGGAGAGGCGGTTGCTGCTGTTCAATCGGCGCATACCAGTGGCCGTTTGTAATTTGTTGGAGGTTTTGTGGCGTCCAAAAGTGTCGTTGGCGTAGTGCCTGTTCGGCCTCAGTACGGTCATCAAATGGGTGGCGGGTATTGCCGATTTCTTGATATGGTTCATGTCCCTTGCCGGCCAGCAAAATGGTGTCCTGGGGCTCTGCTTGTGCTATGGCGGCGCCAATGGCCTTTGCCCGATTGGGTTCAATTTGGACAGAGGCGCCTTCAGGCACGCCTTGACGAATGTCATCAATAATGGCGAGGGGCTCTTCCGTGCGCGGGTTGTCGCTGGTAATGATTACGTGATCGGCCAGATTACAGGCGGCGGCTGCCATTTTAGGTCGCTTGGTCTTATCTCGGTCGCCGCCACAGCCGAACACGACAATGAGGCGTCCTTGGGTCAAGGGGCGTAGCGCATTGAGTACGTTTATTAATGCATCATGTGTGTGGGCGTAATCGACAAGGACGGTTGGGGCGTGGATGTTTTCAAGGCTAACCGGTTCCAGACGCCCGGGCACTGGGGCCATGTGTTGCAGTGAGCGGCAGGTGTTGCGTGACAAGGGGGTGATGGCATTGGCGCAGGCGAGCGCCTGGAGAGTGTTGGAGATGTTATGGCGGCCAACCATGGGAATCACCAACTCGACGCTGCCCCATGGGCCGGTGAAGCACGCTCTGCAGCGATCGTCAGCGAGATCGATCACGTCGGCTTGGCAATCGTGATCCTGCATCGTGCAACTGTTGAGAGAGCAATTAAGGCGATGGGCGGTGCAGTTATGCGTGATTTCTTTTGCGTATCGGTCATCCGCGTTGATGATGGCCCAGGCGTTTTCGTCCAGTTGGCTAAAGAGTATTGACTTAGTTGCAGCGTAGTTGTTCATATTCTCGTGATAATCGAGATGGTCGCCGGTGAGATTGGTGAATATGGCAGCATCGAAATCGAGTGCAGCAGTTCGTCCCTGATGCAGTGCGTGGCTGGAGACCTCAATGGCGGCAGCTTGGCAGCCATTGTTGACCATTGCGGCGAGTATGCGGGATAGTTCGATCGCTCCGGGGGTGGTCAACTGTGCGGGTCGCCGTTGTCGCCCATCGTCTATGGCCACCGTGCCGATGACACCACAGGGCATGTCGGCATGATTGAGCAGGTGAGCAAGAATGAGGCAGGTGGTGGTCTTGCCGTTGGTCCCGGTAACGCCGAGCAGTTTAAGCTTGCGGCCGGGATAATCGAACAGGCGTTCAGCCAGAGTGCCTGCAAGGGCCTGGTCAACGTTGTCGGCAAGAATCCAGACAGGCAAACTTCGATTGGGTGACGTAGGTATGGGCGAGGGGGCGCGATCGGAGATTATCGCCGCAGTGCCGTGATTGACTGCGTCTTCGATGTGACGGTTGGCGTTTTTGGTTGTTCTGGCACGGTCTACGAAGACGCTATGTGGGCCTAGAATATCTTTCTGGCGAGAATCGTCGGTCAGGTCAGTAACCTCAAGGGTGGTCTCGCCGCGGACTACACGAAGCGGCAGGTTCGCAATCAGCTCACTTACACGCATAGTACCTGTTCGCCGTGTGAGTCGAGGCCAAGTAGTAGATAGCTTTCAGCAGTGTGATTATCGGCCCCTTGTGACACTTATTTGCAAAAGAAGTTTTTCGACAATGGCCGCGGGTGCTGATCGTCACCGGAGACGGTCGAGCGAGCCATAGAATAGAGTATTTTTGCAGAGCCAGGTGCAGGAGGTTGGCTGAACGCGCGTGCGGGCGAACTAGGGTCAGGCCGCGGCGTTGATGGCGATATGATGGCCCCAGATGCTGTCACGTCCACGACAGTCGCAGATATGGGTCAAGCGATGGAGATAGGTTTCCAGAGACTGCTGATTGAATTTTGCAAGGAATTCCGACGTGGCGGACGGGTTTTTTTTTCGGATCGCTTCGATGACTTGCTGTTTACTCATGAGAAAATCCTCCGATGTCACGTTGATTGGCCAGAACGTCTCGCGGCGTACTCATCGGCCGAAAAGATTTGCGGCCTTGAGTGTGTAACGAGCGGGGACGTGGTGATCGTTCGGAGATTTGGCCTAGAGGAGCTAAGATGGTTGGTTGTCACAGGTTTGCAATAAGAGTCAACAGTCTTAGGTGACCACAGACGTGGCGATTACGGTCAATAGCCCCTACAGCGGCAAGCCAGTTAAAGTTCGCGACCAGGACGTGAGACGGGCTGTGCGCGATGAAGAGGGCCGTGTTTTCTATGTGCTGCCCAAGAATGACGGAAGTGGTTTTTGGGGGTCGATGACTCGTGCCGGTGGTGAAAAGCAAGAGCGGAACGCTTCTCAGGTACCGGTCAAGGCGGGGCGGGTTAGCGAGCAGGCGGCGCTGACGCACCCCGTTCCCTACGATGTGACTGGCAGGCGGCGGTGGAGTTGGCGAGGTGTCTTGGTGATTCTCATACTTGTGGTCATTACGGCGATGCTGGTTTATCTTTTTTCACCATTGGGCCCGTTCAGCTGGAAGAATTTTTCGCGAGGTGGGATCAGTGACGCCCGCGGTAGTTGGAAGCCATTGAAATGAATATGAAATGGATATGCGCAAGTCTTTTTGTTGTTGGGTCCTGTGTGGCGGGCTGCGGTCATCAGGAAGTTCCAGCGGAGTTTGTATTTGTCACCAGTGACGAACACAAACACCTTGATCCTCAAAAAATTTCGTGGTCGACAGACCTGCGAATTATCCAGTGCATGTTTGAGGCATTATTGAATGTCGATCCGAAGGATTTGTCGTTGGGGCCGGGCATGGCTGACCGGTGGCAAGTAAGTGAAGATGGATTGATATACACGTTTCATTTACGACCTGATGCCAAGTGGTCCAATGGGGATTCGCTGACGGCAGATGATTTCATTTATGCGTGGCGCCGGGCGTTGCTGCCTGACATGGCGGCGGATTATACGCAGCTTTTGTTTTGCATTGACGGTGCCAGGGATTTTTTCGGTTGGCGGCAACAGCAGTTGGAAGAATTCACGGCTGAGGATAAAGGGGCGGCGCGACGGTTGTGGGTACAAACCACTGATCGCTTTGAGGAAATGGTGGGTGTTTCATCGCCGGAAGATCACACGTTGGTGGTGAGACTGGCGCAGCAGACGCCGTACTTTCTGGAACTCGTGGCGTTCGTAACATTTATGCCGGTGCATCGGGCCAGCGTCGAAAAGACTGAGCGGATTGATCCAATCACGGGGTTTATGTCCGATGATTCGCGATATTGGACGGATCCGAGCCGCCACGTCAGCAATGGGCCTTATGTGTTGAAGCGTCGGCGATTCAAGGAAGATCTGCTGTTGGTGGCCAATGATCAATATTGGAACCGGTCGAAGATGAAGAACACGAGTATTCTGGAAAAGATCATTACCAACCCGCAAACTGCGCTACTGGCCTACCGCAACGGCAGGGCGCATTGGTTGCCCGATGTGCCTACAGCGTCATCACTGGCTGCCGACCTGGTGGCACAGCAGCGGGGGGACATTCATCTTCAGCCAATAGCGGGAGTCTATTTTTACAATTTCAATTGCAGTAAAACACTGGTGGACGGGGCGGCAAACCCATTGGCGGATCGGCGCGTGCGCCAAGCGCTTTCGATGGGAATCGATCGGCGATTACTGGTTGAGCAGGTGACGAGATTGAACCAGCCGGTGGTGAAGTCGTTTGTTCCGCCGAACGTTGTCGACGGTTATGACCCGCCAGCTGAAGCGGGCTTCGGCTTTGCGCCGGACAAGGCCAAGCGGCTGCTGTCAGATGCCGGATATCCCGGTGGCCGGGGGCTGGCCGGTTTGTCGATCTTGTACAACACGGGAAGTGGACACGAAAGGCTTGCTGAAGCCATCCAACGAATGTGGGATCAGCACCTTGGCGTAGAGGTAGTGCTTGAGGCTGTCGAATCGTTATCGTTCAGCGATCGACTAAAAAAGCACGACTACACAATTTGCCGGGCGTCCTGGATCGGTGATTATCGCGACCCGACGACATGGCTGGGGAAGATGGCGACAGATGACGGCAATAATGATTGTGCGTATTCCAATGCGGATTACGATGGGCTTTTGTCGCAGGCCGCTGGGCAGACTGATCGCGAATTGCGATTTGCCGCCCTGCGGCGTGCGGAGGCGGTCATGCTTGGCGACTCGCCAATGGCGATGTTGCATCAGTACGTGTTTCTACACGTGTTTGATCGGGAACGTGTTCTGGGCCTGGAGTTAAATGCTTGGGGCAGGTATCGGCTGGAACAGGTTAGCGTGCGGTAGGCGGTGTATGTCGAGCAATGCTGATCCGTTTACTGTGGCCACTGGGTGGTGACAATATGACACGCCTGATTGTTTCACGGCTGATTCAGTTGCCGGTTAT
>Ga0310125_10000062_pt1 | contig 41027 bp, 30 predicted proteins | sample CB11b_Tmax_Bot8__FD_203508 | JGI IMG/M metagenome (GOLD analysis project Ga0310125, IMG submission 203508) | Marine microbial communities from Western Arctic Ocean, Canada - CB11b_Tmax_Bot8 | ecosystem: Environmental > Aquatic > Marine > Oceanic | place: Canada: Western Arctic Ocean | collected... | reverse complement strand
GCTGGCGACGATTTATCACAGCGTGGGGATCAACCCTCGCACGATCGTCCACAACCATCTCGATCAGCCCCGCGACTTGGTCAAGGCCGAAGCATTGACCGGGATCCTGGGCTAAGCCAATCCGCATGGGGGTCAGGCCCCGCTTGTGGCGGGCTTGGTAGCCCACCACAGGCGGCGTCTGACCCCGGGTTATAGCACCTTGCCTGGGTTGAGGATCTGGAGCGGGTCGAGGGCTTGCTTGATCGCTCGCATCACGTCGACCCCGGCTCCGTGTTCGCGCTCGAGCAAGTGTCGTTTGCCCAGGCCGATGCCATGCTCGCCTGTCGTGGTGCCGCCCAGGTCCAGGGCATGCTCGGCGATCCGGTCGCTGATCCGTTGCACCTCGGCCAGCTCGTCGGCGTCTGCGGGTCGGATCGGGAACACGACGTGGAAGTTCCCATCGCCGACGTGTCCGAAGATGGGTGAGGGGACACTGCAGCCTTCGAGTTCCTTTCGGGTCCGGGCGATCGCTTCGGCCAGGGCGGTGACCGGCACGCAGACATCGGTCACGTACCCGGTGCTGCCCTCGCGGAGTCCCAGCGTGGCGTAGTAGCCATCGTGCCGGGCCTGCCACAGCCGCCGGCGTTGTGCCTCGTCGGTCGCCCAGCGGAAGTCCGACCCACCATGCACGGCGGTGATCCGTTCGACGTGCTCGGACTGCTCGATGACCGCGTTGTCCGAGCCATGGAATTCGAAGAACACTGTGGGCTGCACGCGGTTGTCGAGACCCGAGTAGCGATTGACCGCTTCGATCTGCACCTCGTCGAGCAGTTCCATCCTGGCCAGCGGGATCCCGTCGACCAGGCAATCGATCACCGCCTCGACGGCGGCCTCGATCGACTCGAACCCACACACTGCCGACGCGATGGCCTGGGGCAGCGGGGCGAGCCTGAGCGTGACCTGTGTGATCACACCGAGGGTTCCTTCGGAGCCGACCAGCAGCGCGGTCAGGTCGTAACCGGCGACCGACTTGCGGGCCCGTCCGGCGGTCTGCACGACGGACCCATCGGCCATCACGGCTTCGACACCGAGCACACGGTCGCGCATCGTGCCGTAGCGGACGGCGTTGGTGCCCGAGGCTGAGGTGGCGGCCATACCGCCGAGGCTGGCGTCGGCGCCGGGGTCGACCGGGAAGAAGACTCGCGACTCGACTTCCTCGAGGTGTCGATTGAGTTGTTCTCGCGTGACGCCGGCCTGGACGGTGGCGTCCATATCGCGAGGGTGAACGGCGAGGATCTGGTCCATGCGGCTTGTGTCCAGGCACAGGCCTCCGGTGACCGCCACCACGCCACCTTCGACAGCGGTGCCGGTCCCGTAGGGGATCAGCGGCACGCGGTGTCCTCGGCAGGCATCGACTGCCGCAACCACCTCGAGCGTGGTCACCGGCCAGCAGACCGCCTGGGGCGGTCGAGGTCCGTGGTGCGACACGTCGGCAGCGTGGTCGTCGCAATCGGCCGTGGCCGTCGAGAGTCGCTCGCCAAAGATCGGCTCCAGGTCCTCGAGCAGCGCAGCGAAGCCGGGTGCCTGGGGTGTGTCGGTCACGATCGAGGAGTCTCCGGGGGGCATGCTTGTCGGTCCCATTCTTGCCGATCCCCGCGGCCACGTCATCTCAGGGGGCGGAGGTCGGGGTGTGAGAGTCACACCTCGAACCGATGGCTTGGCCAATCCCTACAACCGGACCTCGATGGGGAACTCTAGGGGTTCTATGGTCCTTGAGGGTTGGTGGCATCTTGCGTTTGGTACCGGCTGCAGCGGATGATGAATGTACTCGGATTGACCGCCACAGGCCGCTCGCGCCGCGGCAGTGACCCCTCAAGGAGTGAACTGCTCATGACCGACCGCATCATCTCTTTGCTGACACTTCTCGCCCTGTGCGTGTCCCTGCCGGACTCGGCCATCGCTGACGATGACAAGCCGGTTGCGGCGGCTGCGGCTGCGGTTGATACGAAGCCCTACGATCCGGCGGTGAGGCGGTTGCTCACCTGTGCCCGGCCACGACGGCATTGTGCCCGACCGGGGAGTCCGTCGACGGCGTACATGCTGCAGCCTGTGACCTACATGAAGACGGTGGTCGAGACGGTCTACGAGCCGACGCAGGTCAAGGTGCCGCGGACTGTCTACGAGACGGTCTACGAGGACCAGCAGGTGACTCTGTACCGCACGGTCTGCGAGACCGTGATGCGGGATCAGCAGTACGAGGTCTGCCGTACGGTGTCGGAGACGACCGAGCGTGAGATCACCGAGACGTTTCGTCGGCCGGTCTGGGAGACGATCGAGAAGGAGTGCCAGTACCAGGAGCGGCGATTGGTCCGCGAGACAACTCAGCGGGAGGTTCGTCGCAAGGTCTACAAGCCGGTGACCCGGCAGGAGACTCGCACGGTGAGCGTCCGCAAGGTGGTGCCTGTGACCGAAACACGGACGGTGACCGAGGACCAGGGCCGCTTTGTGCCGCGATCGTTGTATCGCCGAGGCCCGATGCTGCCGAGCCTGGGTCCCAAGCCGTGTGGTCAGTTGGGCCTGAGATGGACTCGTGCGGGGTTCTGCTCGACTCGACTCGAGTGGTGTCCCAACCCGGTCAGTCGCGAGGTGATCTGCACGCGGTACGTGACCCGGGTCGAGACCGAGGAGGTGCCGGTGACGGTGCAGCGGATCGAGGTTTCCGAGGAGGTCAAGACGGTGCCGGTGGAGACCTGTCGCTGGGTGGTCGAGACCAAGACGCGGAAGGTCCCGGTCCGTCGACTGCGTTACGAGACCAAGACGGTAACTCGCAAGGTGCCGGTGACGACCTACAAGCAGGTGACCGAGACCCTGACGCGTCAGGTGCCGGTACAGGTCACAAAGCGGGTACCCTACACGGTGACCCGGCGGGTGGCTCGGCGGGTGGCTCGGGAGATCGAGGTCACCTGCACGAAGATGATGCCGCGATATATCGAGCGTCAGGTGCCCTGCACGACTCAGGAGCTGGTGCCGGTACTGGTCGAGTAGCCTGTCCCCTGCGGGCCCGTCCGCGTTGACACTCTTTCCGGCTTTCCCCTATCATCCCGCCTCAACCGGGGACCGGCTAGCACGAGTGCAAACCTGAGGAACGGCATCGATGGCAGAGAACATCCTTGAGGTCACCAACGAAAACTTCGAGACCGAGGTCCTGGGCAACTCGGATCCGGTCCTGCTCGATTTCTGGGCACCCTGGTGTGGTCCCTGCCGCATGCTGACTCCGGTGGTCGAGGAGTTGGCGAGCGATTACGAGGGTCGGGCGACGGTGGCCAAGCTGAATGTGGACGAGGCGAGTGACGTGGCCCAGAAGTACAACGTCGGCAGCATCCCGACGGTGCTGGTATTCAAAGGGGGCGAGGTCGTCTGGAGTTACACCGGCGTGGCGGAGAAGGCCAAGTTTGCCGAGGTGCTCGACGAGCATCTTGGCTAGGCGGACGTGCCACTGACGGCGACCTGGGAAAGGACTCCCACGATGAGCGATTCGGCCTCAGTGCCCGGACCCGATCCCCCGACCACTCGTGCCGACGGCGCTCATGCTCCCGGTCCGCAGGGACCCTCGCCGATCGCCGGCTGGCCGGGCAGCGATCAGCCGGCCGCGGCAGCCGAGCGGACCGAGCCGGTTGAGGCGTTGTCGTCGGACGGGTCGGTCAGCGAGCCGCGAACCAGCCAGAAGCTGCTCGAGCGGGCCAGCGAGATTGCCGGTCACCTGAAGACGCAGGTCAGCGAGCTGGACCGTCGCGAAAACAACCTCAACTCGCAGCTCTCGCAACTCGACCAGGAACGTCGCAGCGGTCGGCTGGCCGTGCGTCAGCAGCAGGAGTCGTTGGCGGCCCAGGCCGAGGAACTTGCCCAGGAGCAGCAGCAAGTCGAGCAGCGGTCTTCTGAGTTGTCCCAGCGTGAGCAGCGGGTCGAGTCGGAACGGGCCGAGCTGGCTACTCGACGCGAGTCCCTGTCCGATGAGGTCGGCCAGGAGCTTGATGCCCAGCGAGAAACGCTCGCGGCAACCGCTGCGAAACTCGAAGCGCGCTCAGCCGAGCTGGAATCCGAACACGCGGCCCGACTCGAACAGCTCGAGCTGGAATTCACCCGTCGGGGCGAGGAGCTGCGGCAGGAGCTGACTCAGCGGGTGATCGGTGACGAGCTGCGAGCCGAGCGGAAGCAGCTCGACCGGGACCAGGACGAATGGAAGCGTCAGCGGGAGAGCCAGGAGCAGGGATTGAAGCAGGTGCAGGCCGAGCACCAGCGGTCCCAGCGGACTTTCGAGTCGGAGCTGTCCGAGCGGGAAGCGAGCCAGACTCGGGAACTGGCACAGGTGCGTCAGAAGCAGGACCGGGACCTTGCGGACGCGACTGCGGCATTCGTTGCCGAACAGGAAACGGCTCGATCCGAGATGCAGCAGGAACGGGCGTTGATGGAGAACCGTCACCTGTTCCAGCAAGAGCATCTCGCCAAGTCCCGCAATTCGCTCGAGACCGATCAGAGGGTGTTTCGGCAGGAGGTCCAGGCTCAGCGGGCCGACCTGGCTCATCGGATCGAGATGCTCGACGGGCTGCGCCACCAGTTGGCTCACGGTCGCGGCCTGCTCGAGGAGCGTGAATCACTACTCGAGCAGGGCCTCGAGAGCCTGCAGCAGAAGACCCGCGCCGCCGAAGGATCTCTTTTGCAGCACCAGCAACGCCTGGCGACGGCACGTGAGAACTGGCAAGAGAAGCGTGAGCAGCAGCGTGAGGAGGTATCGGGACTGCGTGAGCACCTGAGGTCCGAGTCGCGGGCGTTGGAGTCGCGGAAGCAGCGAATCGAGGCATTGCGGGAGGAGCTGGAGGGGAGTCATCGCGAGAGTCTGGAGTTGCGGTTGGCGGTTGAGGAGTCGCTGTCTTCCTACCGCGAGGAGCAGGGGGTTGAGGCCGAGGCGACGGCGCGGCTGGAGGCGGCTCGCGAGGCGGTGGCCGACCAGTACCGCCAGATGCGGGAGACCCTGATGACTCAGCGAGCCGATCTCGAGGACGCACAGAAACAACTCGCCGCCCAGGTCGCTCAGCAGCAGAAGGTCTATTCCGAGCATGGCGAGCGGCTGGTTGAGCGTGAGCGGGCGATTGGCGAGACCGAGCAGGAGTTGAGGCGAAAGATCTCAGAGATCCCCGATGGCGAGTCGAGGTGGGAGCAGATGCAGACCCGCTGGGCCGCCGAGAAGCAGCAGGCCGAGCGGATCATCCGAGACCTGCTCAAGCAGTTGGGCGAGAGTCCGGCGGCCTAGCCCGCCTGTGGTGAGGGACGAGGCTCTGTGGCGCGTGAGCCAGTCCCCTGCGTTGCCGATGGCCACCCGTGGCGGGTAGAACCGTAGTGCTCGCCGCTCAAGGCGGTGGCGCTTCGGATTTTTCATCCGTGTTTTCACGAGCTTTTGACCCATGACCGATGTGCGCGATTTTGGAGCGGTTGGCGACGGCAAGACCGACGACACCGAGGCGATTCAACACGCGATCGACGAGGGAGTCGGGCGTGTCGAGTTTCCCAGGGGCGACTACCTGATCACCAGGACCCTGCTGGTCGACTTGGCCAAGGTCGGTCGTACGGGGATCGACGGTGCTGGTGGCACGGCGAAGCTGCTGATGGCCGGTGCCGGTCCGGCGATCTTTCTGAAGGCCACTCATGCCAGGACCGCCGATCCGGCTGGCTTCCGCCCCGAAGAGTGGCAGAACGAGCGGATGCCGATCGTGCGGGACATCGAGATCGAGGGACGTCACGCCAAGGCCAACGGGATCCGGATCGTGGGAGTCATGCAGCCGACCCTCTCGGGTGTGCTGATCCGCGAGGTGCATACCGCGGTGCACATCACCAGTCGGGCTCGCAACCTGATCATCGACGGCTGCCACTTCTTTCACAACACCGGCGTCGGCGTGCATCTGGACCAGGTCAACCTGCACCAGTCGATCATCGCCGACAGCCACATCAGTTACTGCCGGCTGGGTGGGATCCGGATCGAGAACAGCGAGATCCGCAACCTGCAGATCACCGGCAACGACATCGAGTACAACAACAACGCCTCACACGATGTCGAAGGGGCCGACGACGAGGCGACCGCCGAGATCCACATCGACGTCGGATCCGGCAGTGTCCGCGAGGGCACGATTGCCAGCAACACGATCCAGGCCACCGCCAGTGGCAACGGGGCCAACATCCGCATGGTCGGTAGCGGGGGTGAGGACCGCGGGCGGACCAGCCACAAGGCGGGGATGTGGACGATCAGCGGCAACCTGATCGGCAGCCAGAGGACCAACGTGCACCTGAAGAGTGTGCGGGGCGTGGTGATCAGCGGGAACCACATCTACAGCGGCCACCACCGCAACCTGCTGGTCGAGTCGTCCCGGAACATCGTCATCGGGCCCAACTGCTTCGGGCACAACCCCGACTACCGCAAGCAGGAACTGGCCACCGGGATCCGGCTGGTCGATTCAGAGAACTGCAACCTGACGGGTGTGCTGATCGAGGACGCCGCGGCGGGGAAGCACACAGTAGGTGGTGCCGTGCCGATTCGCCGCGAGGCGTTGGTGGAACTTGTCCGCTGCAACCGGGTCAACATCTCGGGGGTCCAGATCCTCGATGGCACCCCCAACGGGATGCTGCTGGAGGACTGCCAGGACACGGTGATCACCGGATGTACGGTGACCGACAACCGTGAGCCGAAGCTGATGGAGCACGCGATCGTCTGGACGGGCAACGGCCGGGGCAGCCTGCTGGCCGGGTCGCGGATCGGACGGGGGACCCGGGGCGATCTGAAGCTGCCGGCGGAGGTGAGGGTCGAGGGGATCGTGCGGGACGGGGAGGCAGAGTGAGCGGGACCGAGGGACCAGCAGCGGTGACAGGAGCGGTCACAGGATCGGCGACCGGCGGTTCGGCGGTGGTCACGACGCTGGCGGCTCACGGAGTCGAGGCCGTTTTCGGGATCCCCGGCACGCACAACCTGGCGGTGTACGAGAGCCTGGCGTCTCATCCCGAGATGACTCACATCCTGGCCCGTCACGAGCAGGGGTCGGGGTTCATGGCCGACGGCTACGCCCGGGCGAGTGGTCGGTTTGGAGTGTGCCTGAGCACCACCGGCCCGGCGGCACTCAACGTGCTGACCCCGCTGGGGACCGCGTTCGCCGATTCGGTGCCGCTGCTCTCGATCGCCAGCGAGATTCCCTCGAGGGGACTGGGGCTGGGGAAGGGGTTTTTGCACGAGTGTGCCGATCAACTGGGTTGCTACACGCCGGTCACGAAGTTCTCGGCCCGGGTGAGCGAGGTCGAGTCGATCGCCCCGGCACTGTGCTCGGCGATCGCCGAAATCACCAGCGGTCGGCCTCGTCCGGCGGCGATCGACATTCCCTGCGACATCCTGGACGCCGAAGGGGTGCTCGGTGAGGTGGTTCCGGTTGAGTTGGACGCGGTGGGCTGTGACGCCGGGTCGATCGAGCGGGTGGCGGAGGTGTTGGCCTCGGCGCGCCGGCCATTGATCTGGGCTGGCGGCGGAGTGGTCCGCAGCGGCGGGTTCACTGCGTTGGCCCGCCTGGCCGAGCGACTCGATGCTCCGGTCTTTTCCACCGTGCTCGGCAAGGGAGCCCTGGGCGCCGATCATCCGCTCTCGGCCGGCGAAGCTCTGCTGCACCCTGCGGCCGCCGACATCCGCACCCGCTGCGACGTGATGCTGGCCGTGGGAACCGGATTCGGACAACTCGAAACGGTCAACTGGCAACTGCCGATGCCGCCGACGTTGATCCAGGTGGATGTCGACCCCGAGGCGATCGGGCGCAACTACCCGGTCGAACACGCGCTTGTGGGTGACGCCGGGGTGGTGCTTGAGGCCCTGGCCGAGGCGGTACCCGAGCGTCAGCCTCGAGTGGCCGGTGAAGTGTCTGCGATGCGGGCCGAGGTGCGTCGGCAGTGCCGCGAGCGATGTGCGGATGTGGTGGACCTGATCGACGCGGTCCGCGCGGGGACCTCGCGCGAGACGATCTTCGTCAACGACCTGACGGTGGCGGTTTACTGGGCTCGTTACCTGCTGGATGTGTACCAGCCTCGCAGCTACCTCTATCCCTGGAACTTCTGCACCCTGGGCTACGCCCTGGCGGCGTCGATCGGTGCGGCGGTCGCCCGCCCCGACTGCCCGGTGGTGGCGCTCGTTGGCGACGGCGGGATGCTGTTCAATGTCCAGGAGCTGGCCACGGCGGTGCAGCATCGGGTGCCGCTGACGGTGGTCGTCTTCAACGACGACGCCTACGGAGTACTGAAGCCTCAGCAACAGGACCGCTACGGGCGGATGTTTGCCACCGACCTTGTGAACCCGGATTTTGTCAAGCTGGCCGAGTCGTTTGGGGCCGAGGGGGTGCGGGTTTCGACGCCGGAGGAACTCAGGAGCACACTGGCCCAGGTGGTGGAAAACGACCGGGTGACGGTGATCGATGTGCCGGTCTCGTTGCCCTGGCCGGTCTGGAAGGGCCAGGAGGCGGTGGTGGCCAACGGGAGTGATGATCAGTGAATGGCCTCGTCAAGCGGTTGAAGGCACGAGGTGCCCGGGTGAAGGTCGACACCGCCGGCCGGGTGGTCGGCGTGCGGTACACCGATCGGGTGATCGAGAAGACGGACCTGGACCTGCTGGTCGAGTGCCGGGTGCTGCAGCGGCTGGATCTTGAAGGTTCGCGGCTGGACGACTCGGGGCTGGCCCGCCTGGCGACCATCGCATCTCTCGAATCGCTTTCGCTGCACGATGCGAAGGTGACCGATGGGGGGTTGAAGGTGCTCGGCCGCCTGGTGCGATTGAAGAGCCTGGGTTTGGCCGGCACGGGCATCGGAGACGGTGGCCTGGAGCACCTGGGTCGGCTGAAGCGGCTCGAGGGGCTGGTGTTGACCAACACGAAGATCACCGATGCGGGGTTGGTGCACCTGAAGGGTCTTGTGCGGCTGGTTGACCTGCCGGTGCGTGGGACCCGGGCGACGTTTGGCGGCGTGGTCGACCTGTTTGTACGTCGTCAGCGGCGGGGATTGGATGCGGCGATGCGGGCGATGGGCCTGGCGTCGTCCGCTGAGGGTCCGATCACCCGGCTGGACCTGGGCCGCACCGGTGTCCGCGACCAGGACCTTGCTCACCTGGGCGACCTCAAGGGGCTCAGGCACCTGGTCCTGGCCAATTCGGGGATCACCGACGCCGGGCTGGTGCACGTCGGTCGTCTGAAGCGTCTCCAGGGCATCTACCTGGCCAAGTGTGCCGTCACCGACGCCGGTTTGGCTCAGCTGGCGGGTCTGAAGGAGATCGAATCGGTCAACCTGTACGGCACCGGGATCACCGACGCGGGGCTGAAGCACCTTCACGGCATGAAGAAGATGAAGGACCTGTACCTGACCGACCTGAAGCTGAGCGAGGGGGCCATCGAGAAGCTGAAGGCGGCTCTGCCGAAGGTGACGGTGGCCGGTCCGTAGCCGAACGTGCAGTGTGGACCGCCCTCCGCAGGCGGGCTAGCTGATCAATTCGGCGATCGGCTTGCCTTCGGGGAGCACGGGCACCGGTCGTCCGCTGCCGGTATTGAAGGTGCGTTGGGTGTCGATGCCCATCGCGTGGTAGATCGTGGCGAGCACGTCCTTGGGGCTCAGGGGCCGCGTGGCGGGTCGTTCGCCCTTGTCGTTGGTCGAACCGACGATTTGTCCTCGAGCGAGTCCTCCGCCGAAGAGCATGACGCTTCCGGCCGGCCCCCAGTGTTCCCGTCCCGGGCAGCCCTTGCGGACGTAGATCCGTGGCGTGCGACCGAATTCCCCGGCCAGCACAACCAGCACCTCGTCGCTGAGTCCCCGGTCGTCGAGGTCTTCGATGAGTGCCGAGACGGCTCGGTCGAACTGGGGTCCCCGGCGTCGCATGACCTGGAAGATGTTGCCGTGCACGGCGTGATCGTCCCAGCCGATGCCCGATCGGTCTCCGTCGCCGCGTCCGTCGGGAGAGAATCGGACCGCGACCACGTCGACTCCGGCTTCGACCAGCCTGCGTGCGAGCAGTGCCTGTTGTCCGGCGGTCTCGAGCCCGTAGCGTTCTCGGGTGCGGCGGTCTTCTCGGCTGAGATCGAAGGCTCGGGCGGCCTGTCCCGATCCGCTGAGCAGGTCAAAGGCCTGTTGGGTGTATCGGTCGGCGGCCTCGAGCTGCCCGTGCAGGTCGATTTCTGATTTCAGGTTCCCCTGGCGAACGAATCGATCGAGTCCGGCCAGGATGGCTCGTCGGTCGGCCAGTTTCTGTCCGGAATCGCCGGCCTGGAGGTTCTGGACCTGGAAGCGGGGTCGTGAGGGGTCACCCGAGACCTGGAAAGGTCCGGAGGTGGGTCCCAGGTACGTGGGACCTCCGCGGTGCAGGCCGATCGAGGACTGTCCGCCCAGGGCGATGTAGCCCGGCAGCGGGTTTCTCGACTCGCTGCGTCGCCCTGTGCGTCTCATGCCCCGGGCCAGCGCGGTGTCGGTCGAGGCACCCAGGGCGATGGGTGAGGCTTCCTCGTGCTGTCGGCTGCGGATGCGGTGCATGATCGCCGCGCAGTCGGGGTACTCGCTGCGTCCACTGATGATGCGAGCACCGAAGTGGCCGGTGATGAAGTTGTGCGTGCCGATGACGTGTCCGGAGGAGGGTTGCTGGATCGAGCGGACGACGTTGAATCGATCGGCGAGTCGAGCCAGTCGCGGCAGGATTTCACAGAAGCGGATTCCCGGCAGTGCCGTGGGGATGGCGTCGAGTTCTCCACGGTATTCGGCGGGAGCCGATGGCTTGGGGTCGAAGGTCTCGTGGTGGCTGGGCCCACCGTCCTGCCACAGCAGGATGATCCGTCTCGGGGGCGAGTCTGCATGGCTATTGCCGGCGGAAGACTCGGCACGCAGCCGCAGAATGTTCGGCAGCGAGAATGCTCCGAGGCCGCCGATCACGCCGGCCAGGGCACGTCGTCGCGTGCAGTCAGCAAACAGTCTGTGCGTGGTGGTTGGCATCGGCTAGGCCAGGGAGCCGTACTCCCGGTCCTTGATCAGCCCGGGCATCGGAATCGGGTAGGTGCCGTCGGGTTTGGCCTTCAGGGGCGAGGGTCCGTCGAGCGTCAGTCGGTCGACGTTGGGGGCGAACTCGTGCTTACAGTTGATCATCTGGTCGCGGGTGATGATCTGTCCGGTGTGAGCGGCCATGCGGCCCATCGCGGTGACCAGGCTCGCCTCGGCACCACGCTCGACCTCGTTGTACCGTTCGCCGCGTCGGATCGCCGTCAGCAGGTCATCCCACTCGACCTGGTACGGGTTGGGTTCCTTGCCGGGGAACGACCAGGTGATGTTCTCCTTGGTCATGTTCCAGCCCTTGTAGATGCGGGCTCGGGAGGGAGCGTGACCTCGCGAGGAGATGACGGCGGATCCCTTGGTTCCGTGTGCGAAGCTGGCGAATCGCTGGTTGCAGCCGGGTATGGTGCGTCCGTTGACCAGCAGCTTGGTGCCGTCGGCGTAGGTGTACTCGATCGAATAGGTATCGAAGTTCTGGTCGACGTCATCGCCGCGGTAGTGTCGTCCTCCGGAGGCTTCGGCCTTGATGGGGAAGGCGTTCTTCATCCAGCTGCATTCGTCGATGTTGTGGATCAGGAAGTCGCTGACGGCTCCGCCTGAGAGCCAGAGGAAGGCGTGGAAGCGGCGGATCTGGTACTGCAGGTCCGAGGCACCCTTGGGGGCTTTGCCGGTGGCGGCCGAGCCGGTCGGGCCGGCCATGCGGTAGGCTCGCAGTTCGGTGATGTCGCCGATCTGGCCGTCCTGGATGCGGCGGAACAGTTCACCTCGTGCCTTGCAGTGACGGCACATCAGGCCGACTCCGACCTTGAGATTCTTGAGCACCGACTGCTTGCCCAGTTCGATCATCTTCTTGCTGCTGGGTCCATCGACGGAGATCGGCTTCTCCATGAAGACATTCAGGCCCTTTTCGATGGCGTAGGAGAACATGACCCAGCGGAAGGCTGCGGGGGTGGTCAGGATCACGACGTCGCCGGGTCTCAAGACATCCATCGCCTCGCGGTAGGCTTCGAACCCGATGAACTTCCGGTCCTCGGGCACGTCGACGGTACCGCGGTAGCGAGCGGTGAGGGCCTTGTGCGAGTTGGCCAGGCGGTCCTCGAAGACGTCGGCCATGGCGACCAGGCGGGTCGGGCCGGCCTTGGTAGCCAGCGCGTTGGCCGCCGCACCGGTGCCGCGGCCTCCGGCACCAACCAGGGCCAGCTGGATGATGCTGTTTCCGCCGGCGTAGGCACCGTGGACTGGCGATCCGACCAACGCCGCCGCACCGGCCACCTTCAGGAAATTACGCCGCGAGTTGTCCGAGGTCTGCTGAGTCTGGCTCATCGTGAGGTCTCTCTACTGTCTGCCAATTGGGGCGGGGTCGTTGTGTGATAGTCATCGGAAACCAGGCGGGACGCTGTCCGGGTGGTTTCCAAGACGGGTTGGATTGTACGTCAACGGTAAGGCTCAAGCACCTCCAAGTCGCAGGGGGGTCGCTTGAATCGGGGATCCCGGATTGAGACGTCCCGCTCGAGATATGTGTACTTATGTATACATTTTAGAGCTGGTCAAGGAATGGCAGGTCGGAAGATGTTGCGATTTCCGATAGACTGGGATAGGTTCGCGTAGGTTGATACGTTCCCGTCGAGGAGCAGAGGACGGTCGATGCTGACGATTCCCGGTATCAAGTCGAGTTACTGCGACGGCATGACGCGTCGCAGCTGTCTGCAGATTGGCAGCCTGGCGATGGGTGGGATGTCGCTGCCGGAGATCCTCCGCGCCGAGTCTCAATCGAATTCCGATCGTCCGATCAAGGGCGTGATCATGGTGATCATGCCCGGCGGACCGACTCACCTGGACATGTACGATCTGAAGCCCGATGCGCCCTCGGAGATCCGAGGCGAGTTCGATCCGATCGAGACGAAGGTTCCGGGTATGGAGGTGTGCGAGTTGATGCCGGGCCTGGCCGGCATTGCGGACAAGCTATCGCTGATCCGTTCGCTGCACGGTTTCCAGAACGATCACAATACGCACTGGTGTTCAACCGGCCGGAAGTCTCACGACGAGATGGCCAGTTCGCCGTTGATCCCCGGTTTTCCACCTGGCGGCTGGCCGTCGCTGGGTGCGATTCTTTCGAAGCGGTTTGGTCCTCGGGTTGCGGGCGTATCCCCGGCTGTGGACCTGGTCCCGACCGATGCGGACGCGCGGTTCATCATGCGAATCGGCGCGACTCAACCGGGCTTCCTCGGATCGGCTCATGCCGGTTTCGAGGTCGGGGCGGTGGATCGTCGCAACCTGCGTCTGAACGGAGTCAGCCTGCGTCGTCTGGGCGACCGCCGTCAGTTGCTTTCGAGTTTCGATCGTTTCCGCCGCCAGGTCGAAATCGACGGCCTCGGTGACGGGATCGACGAATTCCAGAACCAGGCCTTCGAGGTCCTGACGTCTCCGCGGCTGGCCGAGGCGTTGGATTTGAGTCGCGAGGACCCGGCGGTGAGGAAGCGATACGGTCTGGAGGAGCAGTACCCCAACGAGCGGACGGGCAAGACCTACCTGCACCAGTTCCTGCTGGCTCGTCGAGTGATCGAGGCAGGGGCGCGTTGCGTGACGATCGCGTTTTCGCGATGGCCGTTCGGCCGGATGGCTCGAGGCGACTACAACTGGGACTGGCACAAGGACAACTTCAACGAGGCCCGAGGTGCGTTGCCGTTGTTCGATTTGGGTCTCTCGACAATGATCTCCGAGCTCGACGAGCACGGGATGCTGGATGACATCGCGGTGGTGGCCTGGGGCGAGTTTGGCCGGACGCCGAAGATCAACTCCACCGCGGGCCGGGACCACTGGCCCAATGTTGCCGGTGCTCTGTTGGCCGGTGGCGGCATGCATCATGGCCAGATGATCGGCACCAGCAGCCGCCTGGGCCACGAGCCTCACGAGCGGCCGGTGCATTTCCAGGAGGTGTTTGCGTCGTTGTACCAGCGATTGGGGATGGACGTGGCGACGACGCAGCTGACCGATCTGGGCGGGCGACCGCATTTCCTGGTCGGCAAGCACCGTGCGATGCCCGAACTGGTGGGCTAGCTGGTGGGCTAGCTGGGCAGGTGTCGGTTAGAGGCAGCCTTGGGGGACTGGGGCTACCCGACGTTGAGCATCTGGTTGGCGTAGTCCTTGCCGGCGGTTGGAGCGGGCAGCGGCCGACCGTCCTGCGTGTGCTGCTCGATGGTCTCCTCGACCAGCCGGCAGAGTTCGGCAAACACGGCCTGTTCATCGTCGCCGTGGCACCCATCGTAGAACAGGCCCGGGCAACTGCCAACGAAGCACTGGTCTTCTTCGGACCACTCAACGATCTTGACGTAGCGTGTTACGATGTTCATCGCTGTGATTCCTCGATGGCGCGGCGAACAGACAGCTCGTTCCTGGTAGTGCTTGGCGTCATCGCCGGGTTGCCCCGAGAGCGTGACCAGGCGCGTGACTCGGGGATGGACAAAGTTCCGGTGACTGCCTCTGCCGCCCCGTAGGAAAAACCCAGCGGATTCAAGCTCGGTGATGAGTTCGCGGATCTTGCGAGGCACGCCTGTTCATCCTTGGCAGGCAATGGTGCGAAGGGCCCTTCAAGAGGCGTTGTCTGCATTCTAGGATCGAGAGCAACTCGAGAGGACCCCTTGGCCGGGCCAGTCCGCCATGGTCCTAGGCTTGGTCGAGATCGGAGAGGCAGACACTCTCGAGCCTGATCTTCAAGGCGACTTCCGGTCTGCGGCCCGGGTGCGGGCGAGTCGGGACGACAGGATTCGAACCTGCGACTTCCGGCTCCCAAAGCCGGCGCTCTGCCAGGCTGAGCTACGTCCCGCGTGGCTCCGAGGATCCGGGTACTTCCCGCCTCGGTGTTGGCTGCGAGTCTAGGGAGCAGGGGCCCGGCGAGTCAACGCGAAGCGTTTCACGTGAAACGCTTCGGCGGTCAAGGGGCAGCCGAGTGCCCGGTTCCTCCGAGGTGTCCCGAACCCGTCTTGTTGGTTCTGCGAGCTGATCACTAGAATCCCGCGCCTGTCAGTTACGCGGAGAGCCCCCGATGTCCTCATTTCCCAACGATCCCGCGGCGATTCCCGGCAGTGAGACCGCTGCGGAGACTTCGAGTCGCTCGAGCCGTTTGGGCCGCGGGTTGGCCGGGCTGGTCGGCCTGACCCAGTTCGGTCCGACCGAAGAGGAACTTGTGGCCTCGCATCTGGACGAACAGACCCCCGAAGCGGCCGCCGCAGAGATCGACGTGGACGGCCAGGAGCCTAGGGCAGGGGCAGGGGATGGGGATCTGCTGGAGATTGCTGTCGAGAGGCTGCAGCGCAATCCCTATCAGCCTCGCAAGGACTTCGACGCCGAGGCGATGAATGAGCTGGCCAAGAGCATTGGCCTGCATGGCGTGCTCAGCCCGTTGCTGGTGCGGCCGGCTGCGGCGAATCAGTACCAGTTGATCGCCGGTGAGCGACGCTGGCTGGCGGCCAAGGCGGCGGGCCTGGAGATGGTCCCCTGCCAGGTGCGGCACTACAGCGATCGGCAGGTGTACGAAACGGCGATGGAAGAGAACCTCAAGCGCGAGGATCTCAATCCGCTGGAACAGGCCGAGGCCTTCCGCCGTTACCTGGACGAGTTCGATGCCACGATCGACGAGTTGGCGAGTCGTCTGAGCATGAGTCGGTCGGCGGTGAGTAACCTGTTGAGGCTGCTCGATTTGACCGGAGGCGTGCAGCAGGCGCTCTCGGACCAGAAGATCACCGCCGGTCACGCTCGAGCACTGGTCACACTGGATGAGAACGACCAGTTGAGCCTGTGTGCTCGGATCGTCGAAGAGGGAATGACCGTGCGGGCGACTGAGGCTGCGGCCAAGGCGATCCGCACCGGTGTGCTGCCTCCGGAGGTCAAGATCATCGATCCCGATGATCGCAATGATCCCTCTGGGAAGAAGACGTCACGTGACAAGCCACCCGAGCTGAGCAATCACCTGCTGCAGCTGCAGGATCATCTCCGCCGCCAATTCGGTACTCGAGTCGAGATCCGGCTGGCGGACCTGCAATCGGGTCGAATCGTGATCCCGTTTACCGACGCCGACGAGTTTCAGCGTGTGGTCCGGGTGCTGGAGCGTCGAGCGGCCTAGGGCGTTTCACGTGAAACGCTGGTGGAGGGCTTCCAGCGGTAGAGGTGGAAGGTCATGGGCTGGTCGCGGCGTGCGGGGGGTTGATTGAGTCGGACCTGGAGGCCCGGGGTGACTTCGAAGCTGTCCAGGTGTCGGTAGTTGCGGAATGCGTCAGGGGAGGGTGGCTGGCCATCGAGTGCGTGCGGTCCGACGGCCAGGAAGACGGGGATCGCCGGAGGCTGCTCACCGGGGCGGATCACGGTGAGTCCGCCAGCCGGTTGCATCAGCAGTCGCCTGGGTGAGCGGTTGCTGAGCTGGAAGAACAGGGCAGGCTCGCCCCAGACCCGAATCACCACGTTTCCGTCGGGAGCCTGCTTGGTGACCTGCGAGACGAGTTGATCGGCGAGCCGTGCGATGGCGGTGCGGGGTTGCAGCGAGGGGATTCCACGTGAGGCGAACCGGGTGGGAATCGCGACCAGCATCAGGACGACTCCGATCGCAGCGGCAAGTGCCAGGCGTCGGCCGGGTTGGTCGTGTGATTTTTCGGTGACATCTGTCACACCGGTCGCTGTCCAGCGGGCGAGCTGTTGGCCCAGCAGCAACCAGCCGGCGACCAGCCAGGGGAGGATCAGCCGGGGGTAAGGGTGGTAGAGCGGAGTGGAGAGCGTCATGGCGATCCACCAGGCGGCGAGCATGGTCCAGGCCAGCGTCCGATCACCGGAGATGGTGTGGCTGCGGGCACGCAATTGGGCCAGCCCGTCTCGCAGTGCCATCACGGCGGCGACGAGCACCAGTGCAGAGAGTGACAGCACGGCGGTGAGTCCGGCGGCGGCGATGGCCACCAGCAGTCGGCGGCGGTTGGCCTGTGAGGTGATGTTCCACGGGCCACCTGTGATCAGGCAGCAGGCGACTGCCACTCCGAGTGGGGTCAGGAGGCTTTCGAAGGCTGCGAGGTGTTGTGCGTGAGCGATGGCCGAGTCGAGCCATCCCCGGATTCCGACGATGTAGCGGGCATGGTTTGTGGCCACTTCGGAGTAGCCTCCGGAGTCTCTCAACGCGACAAACAGCGGAGCGATGGCGGCTGCGGCGACGGTGGTGAGCAGGGCGAATCGCTTGAGCCAGCTGCGCCAGGGCGAATCGGCCCCGCGAGCAATCAGCGGCACGGCGAGGATACCGGCCAGGGCGATGGCCAGGGGCAACCAGCCGGTGTACTTGGTCCACCAGCCCGCGGCGGTGGCCAGCCCGGCGGCGATCAGCGTGAGCGGTCGGCCTTGGAGCAGGCCACGGTGAATCAGCCACAGTGCCAGAACGAGCCAGGTGATCCAGGGGGCGTCGGTCAGAGCGGTACGGGTGTAGAGGATGTGGACGTCGCTGAAGAGTGCCAACAGGACTGCGGCCCGGGCGGCAGGTTCCCCCAGCCAGTCTCGAGCGAGCAGGCCGAGCAGCGGGACCAGCAGGATGCCGGCCAACAGCGAGGGGGCGATGCTCGAGAGGTCTGAGGTCTCGAGCCACACGTGGAACTCCTCGATCACCCGCGGCAGTCCGGGAGGTGCGTAGAGGTGGCGGTCGGGGTAGGTGTCGTCTTGGTCGGGACAAAAGACGTTCGAGGCGTAGACACCCTCGTCGAAGTGCTCGATCGCCATCCGCGACGGGACGGCGGTTCGCAGCAGGGTTGCCGAGAGGGTGGCGAGGACCAGGAAGATCCACCACGATCTCGAGGAGCCCGGGGAGGGCGTCTCGGGCAGATCGGGCGATTCGGGAACGGCGTGGGCGGTCGTGTTCAACCGAGGAGGGCCCGTCGACGTGGCAAGGGGTCGCATGGCGTTTCACGTGAAACGCTCAGAGCGCATCATAGCGTGCAGGAGTCCTCTGGCGGAGAGGGGATGATGGGGCCGTTGGGGCATCGGGGCCGGCGTTGGGAATTTCAGGCGAAGGGGCAGCAGAGATGTCAGAGACGATCGAGCGGTACGACAGGGCGATGGCCCACAAGGACGCCGGTGATCTGGAGGCTGCGGTCAGGGAATTGGCGGCGATCATCGAGGATGAGCCCGATCATCTGCTGTCGCATTCGGCCCTGGCCGTGTATCTCGAGAAGCTGGGTCGCGGCGACGAGGCTGTGGCTCATGCCCACCGGGTGACGGAGCTGGATCCTGAGGACGCGTTTGCCTGGACACAGCTGGCGGTGATCTGCCAGCGGTGTGGTCGGAGCGAGCAGGGTGACCAGGCGATGGCCCGGGCCCGGAGCCTGGCCGGAGGATCGGCCGGCCCCGGTTCGCCTCAGCCGTCACCACCACCGCCTCCAGCAGGCGAGTCGGGCGAGTCGGGCGGGTCGTTTGAGGTTTGAGTCGAGAGGTTTGAGTTCGGGTTGATTGGCGGCTGGATGTTGATGAGTGCATCGGCGTCGAAGCGTCGGCCGTCGGTGGTGTCGAATCGGCAGTGCAGCAGCAGTCGGTTTCTGGTGGGTGGTGTTTGCCAGGGGAGCTTGAAGAGGAAGCCTCGAGAGAGCACGCTGGCGAGCCAGTGCTTGCGGCATTCCTTGGGAGTGAATTCCCAGGCCCCGATCTGGCGTGAGTCTTTGGGGGCGGCCGGATCGGTGAGCCAGAGTTTCAGGGTGCCGGGCAGCTTGACCGGTTCGAGGTCGGTGTCGAGGGGTTGGACCATGACGACGAGTTGATCGTCGCCGGGAACCCGGTCGGTATTGCGACCTCCGGTCAACCAGGTGTTGATCGCGATGTGGTCGATCCGTGCCAGCAGCTGGGCCTGTTCGGGTCGGACCAGGGGGTGTGACGCTTCGAGCAGTTGGTCTCGCTGCCGTCTCAGGGCGTTTCGTTCGGCCTGGACCGAATCGAGTGTGCCGGCCTGGGCGGCGAGCTGATCCTGCTGGTCGCGGAGTTGGGCTTCGAGCTGTTCGACGCGGACCGGAGTGCTGCAGCCGGCGATTGAGACAGCCAGCAGCAGCGGCGGCAGCCAGGTCGGCGGTCGCGTCGGGATCCCGTCCATGGGTGTTCCGAGCGGGTGCTGAGAGTTGAGAGCGGTGGTTCAGTCGCCGTCGTCGGTGTCGGGTTCGGCGTCGGGTTCGGCGTCGGGTTCGGCGTCGGGTTCGGCGTCGGGTTCGGCGGCGTGGTGGTTGAGTTTTTCGAGTACGTTGTCGATGAGCCCGTAGGACTGGGCCTCTTCGGCGGTCATGAAGTTGTCGCGGTCGGTGTCCTGTTCGATTTGTTCGAGAGTCTGGCCGGTGTGTGACAGCAGGATCTCGTTCATCCGCTGCTTGACCTTGAGCACTTCGCGGGCGTGGATTTCGAGGTCGGTGGCGGTGCCTTCCATTCCGGCCAGCGGCTGGTGGATCATGATGCGGCTGTTGGGCAGAGCGTTGCGTTTGCCGGCGGCGCCGGCGGCCAGCAGGATCGCGCCCATGCTCGAGGCCTGGCCGATGCAGTAGGTCGATACGTCGCAGCCGATGTACTGCATCGTGTCGTAGATGGCCATTCCGGAGGTGATCGACCCGCCGGGCGAATTGATGTACATGTGGATGTCCGACTCGCCGTCGTCAAACTGCAGGAACAGCAACTGGGCCACGATGCTGTTGGAGACGGAGTCGTTGATGCCGCTGCCCAGGATGATGATGCGGTCCTTGAGCAGCCGGCTGTAGATGTCCATGGCCCGCTCTTCGCGGCCATGCCGTTCGATGACGTAGGGGATCGGGATGCTCATGGCGTCGTCTGGTATATTGGGTATGTTGAGTAAATTGAGAAGACTATGGAAGATGTGCGGGTTGGTGACTTGATCAGTCGCTGGACTCTTTGGAGTCGTTTTTCTCCGAGTCGTCCGTCTCCGCATCCTGTTCCGCATCCGTCTCGGTGTCCTCGCCCTTCTTATCTTTGGCGAGCACTTCGTCGACCAGTCCGTACTCCTTGGCCTCGACGGCGCTCATGTAGAAGTCACGATCGGTATCGGTGGTGATGGTTTCGAGGGGTTGTCCGGTGTGTTGAGCGAGGACGAGGTTGAGTTGTTCACGGGTCTCGAGGATTTCTCGGGCCTGGATCTCGATATCGCTGACCTGTCCACCGACTTCGCCGTAGGGCTGATGGATCATCATCTTGGCGTGCGGCAGTGCGTGTCGTTTTCCTTTTTTGCCACCGGCCACGAGTATGGCCCCTCCGCTGGCTGCGAGTCCGACGCAGTAGGTGGCGATGTTGCAGTCGAGGTACTGCATGGTGTCGTAGATGGCCATGGTGGCGGTGACCGAGCCACCCGGGGAGTTGACGTACAGGTGGATATCCTGGTGCCGATTTTCGCTCTGGAGGAAGAGCAATTTCATGACGATCAGGTTGGCGCTGCCGTCGTGGATGACTCCATCGAGGAAGATGATCCGGTTCTCCAGCAGCAGATCCCCGATGGTCATCTGCCGTTGGCGGGTGTAGTCGGGGCCCTGGTTGTACCCAGACCCTGTCGAGGCTTGCAGGCCGTGATCGAAAGCCGAGTTCCGCAAAGACACCCTGGGTACCTCCCGTGTCGGTTGCATCAAGAGAGCGTGATCACGGTGATCGAGTCGTCGATCTCCGCGTCTCGCGTTGGATACGCCATGTCGATGGGACAGGTCAAGTCCCGATGTCCTGTCTGGAGTTTCACCGGTTCACTTGTCTTCATCGGTCTCACCGTCTGATTCCTCTGCCCCGTCACCTTCGTCACTCGCCTCTGCCTCTGCCTCTGCCTCTGCCTCTGCCTCTGCCTCTGCCTCTGCCTCTGCCTCTGCCTCCTCACCCCCCTCAGCAGACTCCTCCCCGACGTCCTCACCTTCCGAGCTCGCTGCGGTGTCTGCTGCGGTGTCTGCTGCGGTGTCGGCTGCGGTGTCTGAGGGTGAGCGGCAGACGGACTGGTCGAGTGTGGCGACGGGTTCTTTGACGAGCGGTTCACCGGGCACGTCGTTGAACTGTGCGTTGTCGAGGATGACTTCGATCGCCTTGCGTTCCCGGACCTGGGCCTCGAGGTTTTCGATCATCCCGCTCTTGATCAGTCGGGCTCTGAGTCGCCTGGGGTTTTCGCCGGCCTGCATGGCCATCATCTGGATTTCGCCATCGAGGTCACCGGCATCGACTTCGATCTCTTCTTCCTCGGCGATCCGATCGAGCACGAAGTGTTCCTTGATCGCCTGTCGGGTGGTCGAGATGGCGTGTTGCCGGATCTCGTTTTCTCGGGCCTGGATTTCCTGGGGAGTGAATCCTGCCTGTTGCATTTCGAGGATTTCTCGTCTCAGAGCGTTGTCGGTCTGTTTGGTGACGAGTTCTTCGGGCAGTTCCCAATCGGCGCTCTCGGTAATCCGTTCGAGCACCTGTCCCCGGGTATCCTGTCGTTGTCCGAATTCGGCCTGTCGTTCGAGAGTTCCTCGGAGTGCGTCCTTGAGTGCATCCTCGTCTTCGACTCCGAGTCGATCGAAGAAGTCCTGATCGAGGTCGGGCTGGTGGGGTTTCTTGACGGCTGTGACGGAGAGTTTCATTCCGAGCGTTTCGCCTCTCATGGCGACATTCTCGGCTTCGGCCGCCACGGTAATCTCGGTCTCGAGTTCTTCACCGGCGGCGGCTCCGGCCACCAGTTGATCGAATCCTGAGAGTTCCGCGTCCTGGAACCGGAGCACGTCTCGCAGGTCGAGCATGGCGTCCTGGATGGTTCTTATGGTCTCGCCGTCGTGTGAGAACTCGAGGTCAGCGACGATGGAATCACCGCTTTCGGCGGGTCCATCGCGGTCGTGGAAGTGTGAGTACTGCAGCAGGAACTGCTGCAGGTAGGCTTCGACATCCTCATCGCTGACTTCACGGACCGGCCGATCGATGGTCAGTCCCTTGTAGTCGGGCAGGTCGAATTCGGGCCGGACCTCGACATCGAATTCGTACTCGAAGTCCCCTTCCTCGGGGATCTCGATCATGTCGACATCGAGGTTGGGTTCGTTGATGGGTTCCAGGTCGTGTTCATCGGCGAGTTGTTCGAGGCTGCCGACGAGCACTTTCTGTTTGACCTCATCAGAGAGTTCCTGCCGGAATCTCTTGGCGATCAGCCCCGCGGGCACGTGTCCCTTGCGGAACCCGGGCACCTCAGCCGATCCCGCCAGTTCTCCGACGGCGACCTGGTTCATCGCGTCGATATCGCGGCGGGGGACTCGGACGACGACGTGTCTGAGGCAGGGTCCCGAGGAGGTGATTTCGACATCGAGCGCCATCTTGACGGAGCCGTCTTCTCGAAGTTCGACATCGGCTGCGGTGTCTGTCTCGGTATCTGTGTCTGTCTCGGTGTCGTCGGTTTCGGCGACTGTCGTTTCGGGTACGTCGGCATCCTGTCCGGTTGGCGTTTCGGCCGCATCGGTGGCAGGATCGGTCCCGTCCTCAGCCGGTTCATCGGCCTGGGCAGCGTTTTCGTCGTCGAAGATCATCGGGTTTGTCCATCGGTGAAAGGCTGAGAGCGGGAGACGGGATTCGAACCCGCGACATCCACGTTGGCAACGTGGTGCTCTACCACTGAGCTACTCCCGCTGACTCGCCGCCTTGGGCGGAGTCGATTATAGCGCGGTCGGGGGGGCTTGCAAGGCAGCCCGTCGGCGGCTGAGCGGGCCGCGAGTGTCTCAATCGGCCAACTCGATCACCTGTTCCTGTTGAGCGGATCGTGCGAGGGCATCGCACATGGTCTGGGTCCTGAGGGCGTCGTCGATCCAGTCGTCCCGGAGTTCTCCTCGGCCCACGGCCTCGGCGAAGTTCTCGATCATCAGCACTTCCTGCGTGGCGGTTCCGCTGGTCTGTACGACGTGTTCGCCCTTGAGGCCGTTGCGGTCGTGGATCCAGAACCTGGGCTTGTGCTGGTCCCAGGGCCTGAGGAAGTCGTCGCAGACGAGCGAGGCTTTGGTCCCGGCCACCTCGAACCATTTCCTCAACTCGGTATCAAACCCACAATCAAACGACGCCATTCTCTGCTGGTCGTACCAGAGGATGGCCGAGAGGTTGATGTCAACGTCTCGAAACATGCGTGCGGTGGCGAAGACCCTGTTGGGCAGTTGATCGAAGGCCCAGAGTGCGGCACGGCAGCAGTACCAGCCGAGGTCACCGAGCGAGCCGCCGGCGGTCTGGGGATCGAGCCTGATGTCGTAATCGGGGATCTCGTCGTAGTGAAACGTGAAGGCGGAGGTAACTCGTCTGAGTTCTCCGAGCGTGCCGTTGCTGATGCGTTCCTTCATGGCGTCGGCTCTTGGGTGGTGCACCCACATGACCCCGTCCATCAGCTGCACCTGGTGTTCTCGGGCGGCGGCGGCCATTTCCTGGGCCTGTTTGGAGTCGATGCCGAGTGGTTTTTCGCAGAGCACGTGTTTGCCGGCTTTGGCGGCTTCGAGGGTCCAGTGGTGGTGCATCGAGTTGGGCAGCGGGATGTAGACGGCATCGATCTCGGGGTCGTCGATCACTCGCTGGTAGTCTTCCACGCTTCGGGGCACGAGGTGAGCCCTGGCCCACAGGCTGGCTCTTTCGGCATCTCGGCTGGCGATCACATCGAGACGTGCGCTGGGTGCGGCGTGGATGGCGGCTGCGACTTTTTCGGCGATCCGGGCCGTCCCGAGGATGCCAAAGCGGATCTCACGTCCGTCACCGGCCCCGCTCACCGTTGGGCTCCGTTGCGTGCCGCCAGTGCGTCTTCGATTTCCCGCTTGAGGTCTCCGAGTACGATCGGGTGGCCGAGCACTCGTGCGGTGTCGCTGACGCTGGTTTCCAGTCGACCCAGCCAGCCGGATTGTTCTTTGGAGAGCACGGCGACCTGCGCGATCGGCCGTCCCTGTACCCGCTTGATCGACTCGGTGAACCCGCTGAGCAGTTCGGCGCCGATCGAGCCTCCCATCATGACCAGGCAATCCGGTGGTGAGGATTCGAGCCGGTTGAGTGCCCGTTGCAGGTCACCCAGCAGCAGCACCCGGAACCCTCGGCTGGTGAAGAACTCACGCAGCAACTGCTGCTGTTCGGGCCTGTTCTCGACGAACATCACGGTGGGTTCGGAGTCTTCGACGATTTTCGAGGGAGCATCCTCTGAGGGGTATCGCTCGTCGTCGCTGCTGGTTCCGAGAGTCTCGAGGGTCTGTCGGAGTTCGTTGACGGCTTCTTCGGGTCTCTGGTATCGCGAGCCGGGGTTGAGGTGCATCAGTCGGTTGACGACTTCGGCGACGCTGTGCGGCAGCCCCGGCATGATGCTCTCGATCGGCTTGGCGTTCCAGTGCCGGTTGAACTGCTGCCGTTCTTCTCGCGTCCTGGCTCGAGGATAGGGGGGGACACCGGCGAGGAGTTCGAAGTAGATGGTTCCCAGGAAGTAGAGGTCGCTGCGTGGGTCGTTGGGTGCTGCGCCGGTATTGTCTTCCAGCGTCGCGTAATCCAGGGATCTCTGGGCCCGCTTCTTCTTGCCACCGGGCTGGAGGGCCTCGTCGGCGGCGAGTCCGAAGTCGACCAGCTTGGCCTGTCCGTTGGTCGCGAGCAGCACGTTGGATTTCTTGAGGTCTCTGTGTGAAATGCCCTTGGCCAGTGCGTACTTGAGACCCTCGGCGATACCCAGGGTGACCCGGGTGGCGTCGGCCGGCTCGAGGGCTCCTCGGATCTTGATCATATCCGCGAGGTTCCCGCCGACGATGAACTCCATCGTGAAGAAGTGCCAATCGGCCTCGGCCCCGATCTCGAAGATCGGCACGATGTTGGGGTGCACCAGCGGCTTGAGCAGCTTGGCTTCGCGGTGGAACTGAGCGACGGCCTCGGGGTCGTCGGTCCAGCGTTTCCTGAGCACCTTGACTCCGACCATGTCACCAGAGTCGAGCGAGACGGCTCGAAAGACCCGTGCAAAGCTGCCCGAGCCGTTGCGGTACAGGAGCTTGGAATTGCCCAGCACCAGCCCGTCGGTTTCGCTCTTGCGGAGCTTGTTGGTCTGGTAGGTCGTCAGCAGGCTGCGTCGTTCGAGCGCATCGAGCAGTCCGTCGGTCGTCTTCAGCGCCGCGGGCAGTCCGGAGAGGCACTGCTGGAGTTCGTCGATTTCGACGAGGCGGAGACGCACGAGTTGTTTGGCGAACTCGTTGAAACTCAAGGCAGCCATGTCGGAGATGGGGTCGCTTCAGAAAGAAATCGGATGTGACGGTGGTCGCGACGCCCGGTGTTGCGGGCCGATGGCCGGATCAAGATGGGCGGCGTTGGCCCGCTCCCCCCACGTTGTTGATCGTATCAGATTCCTGCAGGCTGGCAAGCAGCGTGGGGAGGGGGAGGTGAGTTGATGGGTGAGGGATCAGTGTGCGAGCGAGCCGTACTTGAGTTCTCCTTGGAAGAGCGTGGCGGTGATGTCGAGTGGGTGGGCGGGTCCGCGGTGATGGAAGAGCACGAGGTCGGCTCGGGAGCCGGGTTTCAGTTCGATGGTCTCGAACCCGAGCAGTCGGGCGGGGTTGAGTCCGGCCATGTCGAAGGCTTCCTGTCGCGAGAGTCCGGCGGCGGTGATGGCGTGTGCGACGCAGGTATCGGTGAGCAGGCTGCTGCCGGCGAGCAGTTGGTCCTGTCCGGCGATCACGATCCGTCCATCTTCGAGGATTTCCACATTCATCGACCCTTCCTGGTAGGTCCCCACCGGGCATCCGGCCAGTCCGGCGGCGTCGCAGGTAATGATGGTCCGAGCGGCGGACTTGGTCTTTATGACGGCTCGAATCACGCTTTCGGGCAGGTGGTGACCATCGGTGATGATGCTGGCCCAGAGCCTGGGGTCGGCGAGTTGTTCCCAGATGTAGTTGGGGTGCCGTCTGATGGTGCCGTGGGCTCCATTTCCGAGGTGGGTACTGAGTCGTGCACCGGCGTCGACGGCGGCGGTGATCTGCCGGGGTTCTGCGGCGGTGTGTCCGATGGCGACGACGACCCCGTCGCCGGTGACCTGCCGGATGAACTCGAGTCCTCCTTCGGCTTCGGCCGCGAGCGTGACCAGGCGGATGCGTCCCCCCGAGGCTTCCTGCAACCGGCAGAACTCGTCGTAGTCGGCCGCGCGGACGTGTTCGAGCGGGTGGGCGCCTCGAGGCCCATCTTCGGGCGAGATGTAGGGTCCTTCGAGGTGGCAGCCGGGGACCATGGCCTGGACCCAGTCGTGTCGGCGGCAGGCCTCGTCGATGGCCGAGAAGCCTGCCTCGAGGGCTTCGAAGGAGGCGGTGATCAGGGTGGGGCACAGCCGTGTGATGCCGCAGGCGAAGTGCGGTTGGAGGGCATCGATCACGTCGTCGGCCGTGAGGCTGTCGTTGGAGAACCAAGTTCCGCCGTGCCCGTTGATCTGCAGGTCGAAGAAGGCCGGAGCGACCAGCGGCCAGTCGTCCTCGGCGTCGGGCCAGGCCGGCACGATCCGTTCGATGTGCCCCTCGACGATTTCGATCGAGACCGGTTCGCAGGTGTCGTAGCGTCGAGCCTTGATCGTGCAGGTCGTGCAGGTCGTGCAGGTCATCGAGTGGTCTCATCGCGAGTGAACAGTGTGTGGCAGTCGAGGAGCCTGGTGCCTGCTTCGTCGGTCACGGCGTAGGGGGTGGGTCCCCAGAGACTGACTCCGGCGTGGCGTCCGTCGGCGGCGAGTGCGTAGAAGGTGAGGTTGTAGCTGGGTCGCTGCTGGTCATCGAGCAGTCGTTGTGGCGTGTGTTCGATGATCCGCTCGAGGACCCCGGCGGCGGCCTCGCGGGGCGATTGCCCGTTCCTCATGGCCTCGACCACCGCAAAGCTGCCCAGGTCGGCGAGATTCGCCTCGCCCCGCCCCGTGCTGCCGCAGGACCCGACCTGGTTGTCGACGTAGAGTCCGGCTCCGATGATCGGCGAATCGCCGACCCGACCGGGTCTCTTGAAGGCCAGCCCGCTGGTGGAGGTGGTGCAGGAGATCTCGCCCTGTGCGTTCCCCGCCGCACAGTGAATGGTCCCGGTCGGGCGGTGGTAGTCGGGCCCGAATCTGCCGACATCCGGCTTTGAGGTTTCGGCGGCGGTTTGGTGAGTCGTGTCGTCGGGGGGTGAGTCGGCGGAGCGTGTCGAGCGTGTCGAGGGAATCTCGATCTTGAAGAATTTGACCACGTCCGGATGGAGCTGGTCATCGGGAGCGGGCAGCCAGTCCTGTCGTTCCGAGAGTGTTTCTTTCCAGTGCAGCCAGATGCGGCGTGCCTTCTTGGTGAGCAGGTCTTCGGTTGGGAAGCCGTGGTCACGAGCGAATCGCGTGGCTCCGTCGCCGGCGAGCAGGACGTGGTCGGAGCGTTTGAGGACGTGCAGAGCGACACGAGCGGCGTGTCGGACTCCCTTGAGTGCCGCGACGCCTCCGGCGGCGTGCGTGGGTCCGTGCATCACGGCCGCGTCGAGTTCGACTTCACCGTCTTCGTTGGGCAGGCCTCCGTAGCCGACGGAGGTCTCGTCGGGGTCGTCTTCGACGAGTTGGACTCCGGCGACAACCGCTTCGAGTGTATCGGTGCCGCTGGAGATCTGATCGAAGGCGAGCCGGGTGGCCGGGAGACCGTTCTTGGAGGCGATGGCGACCGGGAGTGGTTTCATCGAGTGGTCCCGCCTGGGTTCCTTGTGCGGGTGGGATCAGAGGTCGGGGTGTTCTTCGTGCCAGTCGGTCCGGTCCTGGTATTCGGCTGCGATGCTCAGCAGCGAGGTTTCGCTCCAGGCTGGCCCGACCAGTTGCAGCCCGGTCGGCAGCTTGTCTTCTCCGAACCCGTTGGGGACGGTAATCCCGGGGATGCCCGCGGCGTTGCCGGCTCCGCCGATCCGGCTGGCGTGATGTCCGCGGCGGTATTCGGAAAACGACTGGTCGTTGGGGTAGGCGACGGTGGCGAGCGTGGGGGACACGAGTGCATCGGTGCCGTCGAAGAGTTGATCGAGTGCCGCCTGGATCTTCGGCCGGATTCTCATGGCATTGATGTAATCCCGGGCCGGGATCATCATCGCGGCGTGTGCCCCCCAGCGGTCTTCCGGGGCGGTCATCTGCCAGACGTCACCGCTGGAGACCAGTCCCTCGAACGCGGCGGCCATCTCGCAGGAGATCAATGTCCCGGCGACATCCTCGTACGGCAGGTCCGGCAGAGTCACCTCGCCGATCCGGCAGAACTTTTCGAGCTTATCGAGAGACTTGCGGAAGTTTTTTCTGACGGCTTTCTGCACGTGGGTGTCGCAGCCGGTGATGACGGCGAGATGGGGTTTGGGCCTGGGTTTTTTGGGCTTGGTCCATTCGAGTTGTTTGTCGACGCTAGTGGCGTCGGCGGGGTCGTGTCCCGAGATGGCTGCCAGGACGAGTCCACAGTCGTCGGCGGTGCGGCCCATCGGTCCCAGCTTGTCCATGGTCCACGAGAGTGCCATCGCCCCGTGCCGGCTGACTCGCCCGTAGGTCGGTCTCATGCCAGTGATCCCGCAGAACCCGGCCGGTGTCATGATCGAGCCCCAGGTCTCGCTGCCGATGGCAAAGGGGCAAAGCCCCGCTCCGACAGCCGATCCCGGTCCACTCGAGGAGCCTCCCGACCAGCGACCGGTGTCCCAGGGATTGAGTCCTGCTCCGGTGAAACTGGCCCGCGACTGCTTGTACCCGAGTCCACCGGCGATCTCGACCATCGCCAGCTTGGCTACCAGCACGGCGCCGGCTTCTCTGAGCTTGAGGATCACGGTGGCATCGGCATCGATGACGCGGTCCTTCATGGGAGCCGCACCCCAGCTGGTGGGGATGCCGCGGGTGGCCAGCAGGTCCTTGGCCCCGTAGGGAATGCCGTGCAGCGGGCCTCGGTCTCGACCCGCGGACAGCTCGCTGTCGGCACGCCGGGCCTCTGTGCGAGCCAATTCGCCGGTGACGGTCGCCACGGCGTTGAAGCGGGGTCCGAGGCGCTGGAGTCGATCGAGAAAGAACTCGGTCAGCTCCAACGACGTGTAATCGCCTCGACGGAGGCCTCGGCCAAGGCGGCGGATCGAGGCGAAGGCGTGTTTGTCTTTCAGAGTCATGATGAGAGGGCGGAGTTTGGAGGGGAGAGTGTGGAGGGTCGGGGTCGGGGTGAGGTTCGGGATCAGGGATCAATCCGCAAGGCGGCAAAGAGGAATCCGGGTTCGTCAGCATTTTCGAGTGGGAAGCTGCTGAGTCGTCGTGAGCGGGCGAGGTCGCCTCGGAGTTCGTTGTAGATGCCCTGCAGGACGTCCTGCTTGTCGAGCCTCGCGTCGGGGTACTGCTGGCGGATGGTTTCCAGCAGGAGTACTGCTGGTGGAGGCGGCTCGGGTTGAGGCTTCTCTTCGGGCTTCTCTTCGGGTTTCTCTTCGGGTTTCTCTTCGGTCGTCTTCGGCTTCTTGTCCTGGGCGTGAGTTTCGAGAGCGGTGGCTGCTGTGGCGGCTGTGGCTGCGGCGAGGGTGCGTGCGAAGTCGCGTCGGTTGACTGGTTCGGGGGTGGAGTGTGAGGTCATGGTGTGCCGGGTCGTTTGCGAGTTGAGGAGTGCGAATCGCGATTATAGCCTGCGTGTTGGATGGGTGAGAGTGATGGATGGTCGAGTTTCGTTGTACGGGGCGTTAGGATCGACGCTGAGCGGTCGTGTAGTAGATGGGTGTGATCGATGTATTTGAAAATGGCCAAGCGGTTTTTGCTGGAGACCGACAAGCGGCTGGCTTGGAAGTTCTTCTGCAACATGGGCGTGGGCGGAGTCCGTTCGGTAGTGAAGTACCGCCGTCGTCTGAAGCGGGGCGAGTTCTTTCCTCCCTTCCTTTATGTCTCGATCATCAACAGCTGCAACCTGCGTTGCCAGGGATGCTGGGTGGACGTATCGGCCAAGCAGGAGCGGATTGACATCGAGGCGATGTCGAAGTTGATCAGCGAGGCCCAGGCGATGGGCAACGTCTTCTTCGGGATTGTCGGTGGCGAGCCGTTCATGCATCCGGAGATCCTTGAGATCTTCAGGCGACATCCGAAGTGTTACTTCCAGGTCTTCACCAACGGCCATTTCATCGACGGCGAGGTGGCTGCGGAGTTGCGTCGCCTGGGCAACGTGACGCCGTTGATCAGTGTCGAGGGGACCGAGATCATCAGTGACGAGCGTCGTGGCCGCGAGGGGGTTCTGAGCCAGACACTTGCGGGCATCCAGAATTGCCTGGACCACAAGTTGTTCACCGGCGTGTGCACCAGCCTGTGCCGCACGAACATCGACGACCTGTTGACTGACGAGTGGGTTGATCGGCTGATCGAGATGGGAGTGTTCTACACCTGGTTCCACGTCTACCGACCGATGGGCCCGGATGCCAGTGCCGATTTGTGCCTAACTCCCGAGCAGCAGGTGCGGGTCAGGAAGTTCGTGGTCGAGACTCGTGCGAAGAAGCCGATCGTGGTGATCGACGCCTACCACGACGGTGCGGGCAAGTCGTTGTGCCCGGCGGCCACCGGCATCAGCCACCACATCAATCCCTGGGGAGGGATCGAGCCGTGCCCGATCATCCAGTTTGCATCCGAGTCGATCTACGACGACCCTAAGTTGGCCGACACCGAGCAGCGGACCCTGGGCGAGAAGATGGTGCAGTCGGAGTTCCTCTCGGACTTCCGCCAACTGGCTCAGCAAACCACTCGCGGCTGCATCGTGCTCGAGCGTCCCGACCTGCTACGCGACCTGGTCGTACGCCATGGTTCTCGGGATGCGACGGCTCGTCAGAGTGCCTTGGCCGAGTTGGATGCGATGGAGGTGCGGACGTCTCAGTATCATCCGGGCCAGGAGATCCCCGAGAAGAGCTGGGTGTATCGGTTGGTGAAGAAGTTCTTCTACAACGACTTTGGCGTTTATGACGGTCATGACCACAGTACCAGTTCGGCACCGGCGGTCCTCGAGTTGCCGACGGTTGTGGTCGAGGACGAACCGGTTGGCGTCTAGCGTGCGGTGAGCGTGCTAGAGTGGGAATGAACCGGGAGGAACGGGGATGAGCGGGGCGGAGTGTCCTGTTGGGATTCCCACGAGTTCCCGAGTGGTCCGCGGAGCCTCATGATGCGACACGCCAGTTGGTTATCACCGATCGTGCTGCTGGTGCTGGCCGGGACGGCCTCGGCGCGAGACATCCTGATCTACGGGGCCCCGGTCCGCCGGGGCGACTTCGTGGCCGGGACGGTTGAGTATGTCCGGGGCCGCAGCGTGGCGATCGACATGGGACATGTCGACGGAGTGGTCTCGGGTCATCGATTCCGAGTCTACCGCCGGGTGGGCGGGGACCTGAGGATTTCGGGTGTTGCGATCGTGGGGTTAGTCCGGCGGCGTCAGTCGATCGTGACGGCGCGGACGAGTGTCCCGATCCGAGCCGGCGACGCGGTGGTGATTGCCGCCACGCAGTTGGCCATCTGGGCCGAACCTCGCAACCGCGAGGATGACGAGCGTTTGAGGCGGCGGGTGGCCAAGCCCAGGGCACTCGGCTACGACACGCGTGAGACCGAGATCGACGAGGTGGACTTGCTGGAGACGCGTCGCAGGAACAAGTTGAAGCTGCTCGAGTGGAGCCGCCGGGTGAAGGAGGCTCGGCCGTCGACGACGGTCCTGTGGGACCTGACCAATCTGAAGACTCGTCGGAGAGATTTCATCGAGAAGCTCGAGTCGTTTGGGAACTCGTTTCGCTACCGCAATCGGAAAGAGCGTGAAAACGCGTCGTTCACGACGACGGTGCAGCCGATCAGTCCTTCGGTGCCCCGTGCCGGTCAGCCGTACGAGGCGGCTGTGGTTGCTCCGGTCGAGACCAAGACGAGCGTGGCGAAGACGTATTCCGAGCCACCGCGGCGGATTCCTCGAGTGGTTCCACTGGCTCGTCGGGTGTCGCAGTATTTGGGACGTGGGAACAGTCGGTAGGGTGAGAGAAGGTGGGGGGACGATGTCTGTTGGGAGGGGACAGGCACTCCTCGCGATCCTCCTGCGGCGGATCGCGAGGCGAGCCAGTCCCTGGGGGCGGCTAGAGGTGTTTTTTCCACCAGTTGAGGATTTCGCCGAGGCGGTGGATCCTGAGGTCGGTCGGTCCGCAGCGGCTCATGCCGTGGCTGGATTCCCGGGGGTAGCGCACGAATCGGGTGGGGACTCCGAGCATTTTCAGTGCGGCGAAGACCTGTTCACCCTGCTCGATGTTGCACCTCAGGTCTCCTTCGCTGTGGATCACCAGGGTGGGTGTGGAGGCGTTTCGGATCGAGCGGATCGGGCTTTGTCGCCAGATCTCGTCGTTGTCGTCCCAGGAATTCCCGGTCCAGTATTCGCCGGGGACCAGCGGATAGTCGCTCGAGCCGGTCATGCTGACCAGGTTGGAGACACAGCGGTCGGTGATGGCGGCGGCGAATCGGTTGGAGTGCGTGATGGCCCAGTTGGTCATGTAGCCTCCATAGCTGCCTCCGGCGATCCCGATCCGTCTCGGGTCGATATTCTGCTGGTGTTCCATGAACCCGGCGACGGCCTGCACGTCGACCCAGTCGGCTTCGCCCCATCGTCCCTGGATGGCGGTGCAGTGTTCTTCTCCGTAGCCCTTGCTGCCTCGGGGATTGCTGAACACGACAACATGTCCGGCGGCGGCCAGCACCTGGAACTCGTGAAAGAAGGTCGTACCGTAGAGTGCATGGGGTCCGCCGTGGACCTGGAGCACAGCGGGTCGCCGCCGGAGTCCTTTGGAGCGTCCCGGCGGGTTCATCACCCAGGCGTGGACCCGGGTACCGTCCTCGGCGGTGATCCACGTCTCGATCGGCTTGGAGAGTTCGAGTTGTTCGAGCAGTGGTTGGTTGAAGTGGGTCAGAGTCCGTGTCGAGAGTTCTCGCAGCTGGGCACCGCCGCGGATTTCGGCCACGGCGACTTCCGGCAGTGTCAGGGCATCGCTGGTGCACACGGCCATCAGTCGTCCGTCGGCGGCGAGGTTTCCCATCACGGTCGAGGCGGGTCCGGAGCTCAGCAGTCGCACTTTTCCTCCTGAGACGGGCACGGTGGCTACGACGGAGGCTCCATGCCAGCCGAAGCCCATCAGCACGTGTCGTCCATCTGCGGTGAATTCGTAGTGGACGCCGAAGGCGGCTTCGGAGGTATCGGAGATGACGGTTGCCGAGAGGCAGAAGTCGGTGTGGCCGGTGAGGTTCTTGAGATCGGAGCCGTCGAGTTGGCAGGAATAGAGGTGCGTGTTGCGGACTCCCCACGTCTCGCGGCCCTCGCGTCCGGCAAACAGCACTCGTTTGCCGTCGGGGCTGTAGCGGGCGACGGATTTCCAACCCTCGGGCAGCCCGCTGATGCGGCTGACCCGTCCCGTCTGGGCATCGACGCGCAACAGCGCGTCCTTCCAGGGAGTCAGCAGGGGCTCGCGGCTGACGTTGGTTGCGAGCAGCAGTTCGCTGGAGTCGTGGGACCAGTCGAAGGAGAACGAGGGTGCGGAGCCTCGAGCGAACAGCAGCCGGTGTTCGCCGGTTTGGGCGTCGACCAGGTACAGGCGAAACCGCTGGCTGCCGAAGTAGCCGTCTCCATCGAGTCGATAGAACAGGTCGTCGATTTCCCACGGCGGCGTGCTGCCTCCGGAGTCTTCTCGAAGGGCTTCAGCCGCCTCGGTCCGATCGGGATCGGTTTCCCGGAACGAGACGGCCAGTGTGTTGCCATCGGGCGACCAGGCCCAGTCGCCGATGGTTCCCTCGGGGAACTCGGTCAACCGGCGGGCTTCTCCCCCGTCGGATTCGAGGAGGTAGATCTGAGGCTGCCGCTTGTCGCGTGCCGAGGTGAAGGCGACCTGGCGTCCATCGGGAGACCAGCGGCCGTGGCTGTCGCGGTCGCCTGAGGTGAATTGTCGAGGGGCCTGGCTGCCATCGACCGTGGTGACCCAGAGATTCGAGACAATCTGGTTCTGGTCACCGACGTGGCCGCGGCCCAGCAGCACGCGGTTGCCGTCGGGTGAGACCTGGGGGTCGGAGACGGAGATCAGCCTGGTGAGGTCCTCGGAGGTGATGAGCCGCCGCTGCGGGGTCGACTTGGCCATGAAGGAGCTCCGGGTGTGTGTTGGGGCGTGTTGGGGCGTGTTGGGGCGTGTTGGGGCGTGTTGGGGCGTGTTGGGGCGTGTTGGGGCGTGTTGGGGCGTGTTGGGGCGTGTTGGGGCGACGGCGGCGATCATATCGTAGGTCGGTGCGGGTGTCGAAAGTGGACGGCTCGAGTCGACTCGGTACAATCTCCCTCGATGTGACTGGTGCGAAGGGGAGGTCAATAGGATGTTGCGAAGTGGGATGCTGGTGTTGCTGGCGGGAAGTGTTGGGCTGGTGGCTCTCGAGGATCGGGCCGTTGGCGAGGAGTCTCTGGCGAAGCGGGCCCGGGCGGTGCGGCAGGTGATTGCTCATCGAGGATCGAGTTGGGATCGCCCCGAGTGCACTCTGGCGGCATTGCGTCGTGCGATCGAGGTGGGTGCGACGGCCAGCGAGGTCGACGTCCGGCTGACCCGGGACCGCCAACTCGTGATTCTCCACGACCAGACGCTCGATCGGACCACCAACGGCACGGGCAAGATCGGTTCAAAGACGCTGGCGGAGGTCCGCGGTTTGGACGCGGGGAGCTGGTTTGACGCGAAGTACCGTTCCGAGCGGGTGCCGACATTGCGGGAAGTCTTGGAGGTGGGCCGCGGCAAGATCGACGTGTTGCTGGATCTGAAGGAGCAGGGCGAGGCGTACGATCGCCAGGTGGCCAAGTCGGTCAAGAAGTACGGGTCTTCGAAGAAGACGATTGTCGGAGTCCGCAGTGTCGCCCAGGCGCGTCGATTCCGTCGCCTGTTGCCCAAGTCGCGTCAGCTGGGTCTGATTCCTGATCCCGCTTCGATCGAGTCCTTTGTGGCGGCGGGGGTCGAGACAATCCGGCTGTGGCCTCGATGGGTCAAGGCCGAGCCCAAGCTGGTGGCTCGCGTGCATCGCCTGAAGGTGGGTTTGCACGTCAACGGCAGCGACGGTTCTCCCGGCGAGGTGGAAGCGGCGTTGGCCCATCGACCGACCTCGTTGTCGAGTGACGATCCGGGTCGGCTGGTCAGGTCTTTGAAGGCGATCGCCGGTAAGGGCCAGTGAGCGTCTCGTTCCTGGTGCTGGTGATGTTCGGCGTGTTCCTGGCCGTGTTGGCGGCTGTGACGGTGGGCATCGTCTTTTTTGTGCGGCATGTTTCGAGAAGGGATGACGACTGAGGAGTTCTCGCAGGCACCGGCTGCCTCTCCGACCGACCTGCGGAGACTGGTAATTGAGCTGGAGGGGGACGAGCACTTCGTCGAGGTGGTCGCCGCGTTGAAGCGTGGCGAGAGTGCCACGGTCGATGGGGCGTGGGGTTCGGCGTGCGCGCTGGCCCTGGCCGGTTTCGCCCGCGAGCGGGTGTCGGCGCTGCTGGTCGTGGTGCCCCGGGTGGGCGAGGTCGAGTCGATGGCGGCGGACCTGTCCGCGTTTGCTCATGCCCCTCCGGTCGTGTTTCCGGCGTGGGAGACATTACCCGAGGAGCACGACACGGCGGACCCGGTATTTGCTTCGCGGCTCAGAGCGTTGCGGGCGCTGGAGAATCCGTCGAATCCTCCGGTCGTGGTCACCAGCATCGCGGCATTGATGCAGCCTGTCCCCAGTCGGGCTCATCGAGCCGCTTCGACCCGCAGGTTCGAGACTGGCCAGGAGCATGATCCCGAGGCTCTGCTGGCGTGGTTGGTGGCTCGAGGCCTGGAACCGACCACCGCGGTGGCGTTGCCCGGTGAATTCAGTCGTCACGGCGGGATCATCGACATCTTTGCTCCCGACGCGGTCGATCCGGTGCGATTGGAGTTCTTTGGAGATGAGATCGATTCGATCCGCACGTTCGATCCCGAGACGCAGCGTCAGCTGGAGCTTTGCGAGTCGATCGAGTTGTGCCTGGTCGAGCCGACGGGAGCCGAGTCGATTGCCTCGGGCGAGTTATTGAGCGAGTCGTTTCCGGCGGGGACGTGGGTGGGCCTGGTCGAGTTGGCGGATCTGCAGCGTGAGGGCCAGGAGCTGCGGGCTCGGGTCGAGCGTCGTGAGGGGCTGGTGTTGGTTGAGGAGGTGTTGGCGGGTCTGACCCAGTTCCCCAGCGTGGTGGTGGCCGAGCTTTCGGCGGCGAGCATGGAGACGACCTGTCACCTGTCGATCGAGTCGATCGAGCGTTTCAGTGGACCTCGGACCCGGGTCCTTGAGGAGTTGCAGGAGACGTTGGGACCGGGTGAGCGAGTGCTGCTGGCCTGTCACAACCAGGCTCAGCAGCAGCGGCTTGCCGAGATGCTCGTGGAACTGCCCGATTCGGAGGTCGAGGGAGTGAGTCGGCTGGTCGAGAAGGTGCAGTTGTGCCAGGGGCGATTGAGCCGAGGCTTCCGCCTGGTACGCGAGCGGCTGATTGTGCTGGGCGACAACGAGCTGTTCACTCGGACCGAGGTCGGTGCCGGGGTTCGCAGCACTCGCCGCGACGCACGTGCGATCGACAGTTTCCTGGACCTCGAGCCCGGCAACCTCGTGGTCCACCTGGCTCATGGAATCGGCCGTTACCGCGGCCTGAAGCTGCTGGATCGTCACGGGTATTCCGAGGAGCACCTGTCGTTGGAGTTCCGCGACCGGGTGCAGTTGTACGTGCCGATCTCGCTGATTCACCTGGTCCAGAAGTACGTGGGCCCGTCCAAGACGACTCCCGAGTTGTCGAAGGTTGGGGGTTCGACGTGGGAGCGGAAGAAGAAACGCGTGGCCGAGGCGGTCAGCGACCTGGCCTCGGACATGTTGAGGCTTCAGGCGGCCCGCGAGGCACAACCGGGCCTGAGCCATCCCGAGGGGAGTCACTGGCAGCAGGAGTTTGCCGAGGCGTTTCCCTACACCGAGACTCCCGACCAGGCGGAGGCGATCGGTGAGGTGGCAAGTGACATGCTGCGGTCTCGACCGATGGACCGGTTGTTGTGTGGAGACGTGGGGTACGGCAAGACGGAGGTGGCGATGCGGGCGGCGTTCCAGGCGATCGACGGCGGCCGACAGGTGGCGATCCTGGTGCCGACCACGGTTCTGGCCGAGCAGCACTTTCGGACGCTTTCCCAGCGGATGGCCGAGTTCCCGGTCACGATCGAGTCACTGTCGCGGTTCAAGACTCGTCGCCAGCAGCAGCAGACCCTGTCTCGGCTGGCCGAGGGGACTGTCGACGTGGTGATCGGCACGCACCGCCTGGTCCAGCAGGACGTGAGTTTTGCCGACCTGGGCCTGTTGGTGATCGACGAGGAGCAGCGGTTCGGGGTTGCAGCCAAGGAGCTGCTCAAGACGATGCGATTGGAGGTGGATGTGCTGACGATGACGGCGACTCCGATCCCTCGCACCTTGCACCTGTCGCTGCTGGGCATCCGCGACATTTCGAATCTGCAGACGGCACCACGAGACCGGCTCGCGATCGTGACGCGGATTGCCCGAGACGATGACGAGTTGATCCGGCAGGCGATCGTGCGTGAGTTGAACCGCAACGGCCAGGTGTTCTTTGTTCACAACCGCGTGCACGACATCCACCTGGTCGCCGAGCGGGTCGAGTCGATCGTCCCGGAGGCACGTGTGGGAGTGGTCCATGGCCAGATGCGTGAGTCGGATCTGGAGTACGAGATGCTCGAGTTTGTCTCGGGTCACACCGACGTGCTGGTGGCGACGACGATCATCGAGAGCGGCCTGGACATCCCCAACGCGAACACGATCTTCATCCACGACGCGGACCGGTACGGGCTGGCGGATCTGCACCAGTTGCGTGGCCGGGTGGGCCGCCACACTCGTCGGGCGTACTGCTACCTGCTGCTGCCTTCGGAGCGACCCTTGAGCCAGGTGGCCACACGGAGGTTGAAGGCGGTGGAGGAGTACAGCGAGTTGGGAGCGGGTTTCAAGATCGCGATGCGTGACCTTGAGATTCGTGGAGCGGGCAACATCCTGGGGACTCAGCAAAGCGGTCACATTGCCACGGTCGGTTACGAGTTGTATTGCCGGTTGCTGGAGAACTCGGTCCGGCGTCTGCAGCGGTTGCCTGCTCGGGAGGACCGTCACGTTGCGATCGACCTGCCGGTGGCGGCGTTTCTGCCCGAGGGGTACGTAGCCGGCGGCCGTCACAAGGTCGACGTGTACCGTCGCATCAGTTCCGCGTCGGATGTCGAAGAGTTGCGTGAGATCGGTGACGAGTTGCGGGACCGTTTCGGTCCGTTGCCCGAGGAGGCCGGCAGGTTGCTCGAGCTGCGGCAGGTGGCGTTGTGGGCGACGGGGTGGGGCATCGAGGCGATTCGGATCGAGGCCCGCCGCGACGGGCAGGGGCCATTCGTGGTCCTGGAATGCGTCGATTCGGAGCGGATTCGTCCCCTGGCACTCGACAGTCAACACACGATCCGGATCGTCGATTCCCGGCAGGCCTGCGTGGTTCTCGAGCAGGACGAGAGCGACGGGGTCCGGTTGCTGGAGCTGGTCAAAGAGGTGTTGCAGCCCCGCTAGGCCGTTCCTATACTCCCGCCCCTCTCACACTCTCTTCCCCACGGGGTCTCCGCCGCGGAGCCCTGGACCGGACGGAACCGGCCCAATGACCAGACCCTGTCTCTCGATGTCGCGGAGGCTCGTTTCGCGCGGGTTCAACTCGGCGAGCCTGCTGCTGATCGGAACGTTCTGCCTGGTGGGTTGCCGCGGGTTGCCGTGGTCGTCGCCCGACGAACCGCCCCGCGTCTCGGCTCGGATCGATCCGAGCCTGGTGGTCGGTGAGCTGCAGATCGATGACGGTTCGCGGGTCGAGCCGGCCGGTTTGCAGCTGTCACCTCCCTCGGCTGAGTCCGATTGGCTGGCGGGCACCCAGGTGGTGGCGATCGTCAACGGAGAACCGTTATTTGCCAGCGAGGTCCTGCAACGGCAGTCGCAGTCTCTGGCGGCGGCCCGCGAGCAGATCTCGGGCCCGCGTTACCGGGTGCTTCAGGAGGACCTGCTCCGCAAGCAGCTCAAGGGATTCGTCGACCGCCGGCTGATGGCCCAGGCGATGATGAGTGGTCTGGAGGCGGACCGGGTTGAGTTTCTCGACAAGCAGCTTGACACGATCTTCACCAAGCAGGAACTTCCCCAGCTGCTCGCCGGCCGCAACCTGCAGTCGATCGTGGAGTTGAAGCGGAAGTTGACCGAGGAAGGCACGTCGTTGGAGGTGCTCAAGGAGGACTTCCAGCAGCAGCAGTTGGCGATGGAGTATCTCAGGCAAACGGCCAACCCGCGGACCAGTTTTTCTCCTGCGGAGATGATGGCGTGGTACCGCGAGCATCTCGACGAGTTCCAGACCAAGCCTCGAGTCCGCTGGCGGCAGATCCTGGTCTCGGTGGCCCAACACGCCGATCGCGACGCCGCGTTGCGGGTGATCGAGTCCTTGCGGGGCCGGCTGTCTGCAGGTGAGGAGTTCGCGTTGTTGGCTCGTGAGCTCTCCGACGGCCCGGCGGCCTCGGATGGAGGGCGTTGGGACTGGACCGACCGCGAGAGTTTCCAGGACAAGCGAATTGCCGAGGCGTTGTTCCGGCTGCCGGTCGGGACACCGAGCCGGATCTTCGAGGGCATGGGTTTCTTCCAGCTGGTTGTCGCGACCGAGCGTGAAGACGGGGGTGCGGCCAGGTTCGAGACGGTCCAGCCCCAGATCGAAAAGCGGCTGGGCGAAGAGAATCGAGCCCAGGAAATGGAGCGGGTGGTGGGGGAATTGCAGACCTCCGCCCAGGTCACCACGGTCTTTGACCGGCCCGGACGGCCGTTCCTGCGTGGCGTTGGCAAGTCGATCCCGACCACCAACACCGGCAGCCCAGCACAACCTCAACCCTCCGCCGATGGTCTTGCGCCAGAGCGCGGTCCCGCTAAAAAGGAAATCCCGCCTGAACGGGGTTGACCTGTTTGAGGGTGATGCATTATCAACCCGCCCTCTCACTCACTTCTCAACTCACTCCGAGTCGTCTCACTTCATATCTCACACCCACGACGACTCGTCACTCACTTCGACTCTCCAGACTCACCCCACCAACAATTGAATCTGATCTGACTCGTCACGAGCTGTTGCCCAGGTAATCGACTTGGAACGGCCGGTCGCCGATTCGGCCCGTCCTGTTTCCGGAAGAGAGCCAGGCCTTATCGCACTCTGGATGGACCCGGAGTCGGAGGCCACGGTGACCGTCGCGACCAGTCTCGCGGAGGAGTTTCCGGTGCGAAAGGCTCTTGGACTGTTTGCGTGTACGGGCTTTGTGGCTTTGGGGCTGTGGCTCTTCTTGCCGGCTGACACGCCTCGCAATCTCTCGGCTCAGACAGGAGCCGGTCAACCAGGCACGGGTGAGACGGGGGCAGTCGGTGACACCGCTCCCTCGCCCCGGAAGTCTCTGCCGATGGAGGCGGCTCCGGCTGCAGCTTCACCCGGCTCGATTCGACCGGTGCTCAGAGAGACCGCCCCGACCAGCGCCCCCACTGCGGGTTCGATTCCGGGAACTGCGGCCACGACTTCCCGCCCAGCGGCTCCGGCCGCCGGTTCGCTCTCGACCGCACGCATCCTGAAGCTGAGGGTTCGCGACCAGCTGGAGATGGCCCAGAAGGCGATGGGACGAGGAGATCTGACCGAGGCACTGCGGCTGGCCGAGTCGGCCGAGCAGGTTACCCGCAGCGCGGGACTCGAGTTTGCCGCGGGAGAAACGAGTCCAGGCGAGGTCCTGGCTCGACTCAGGCCTCCGACAGCCCAGACACCCGCCGTTCAACTGGCCGACCTGATTGCGAAGGCCCGCGCGGCCGGCACGTCGGGTCGACTGGCCGAGGCACTCAGCCTGGCCTCCCAGGCCGATCGCCTGGCCCGTGCGCACAAGCTGCCTTTCGCACCAGGTACGCCTCGACCCTCGCTGCTGGCTGCCGTCTATGAAGTGAA
>Ga0310125_10000061_pt1 | contig 41269 bp, 35 predicted proteins | sample CB11b_Tmax_Bot8__FD_203508 | JGI IMG/M metagenome (GOLD analysis project Ga0310125, IMG submission 203508) | Marine microbial communities from Western Arctic Ocean, Canada - CB11b_Tmax_Bot8 | ecosystem: Environmental > Aquatic > Marine > Oceanic | place: Canada: Western Arctic Ocean | collected... | reverse complement strand
CGCAGGCAATTTCGACTCAAGCTCGTACTGGGAGGTTCATCCTCGGAGGAGGCGCCGTTGTTCATGCCGGAAATATGTCCGTGCGCAATCGCGGTGCCTGGTCGTCTATTACGGCTTCTATCGCCGGGGTCTTCGCAATTACTCATGTCCTGTGTTTTGGGCTCCTGAGTTGATCTGAACTCGTCTGATTGGTGAATCAAGCAGATCGGCCAACTAGTCACCGACTCCTTAACTCGAATCCGGGTCTGAAATAGATCGGGCCGGTACCCCGGCGACACGTGCCCCGGCCGGCACGTCATGCGTCACTACTGAACCCGCCCCTGTGCTTGCTCCGGGTCCTATCGATACCGGTGCCACAAGCATGGAACCGGAGCCTATGAATGCGTTCTCACCGATGAATGTCCGGTGTTTTACATCACCATCGTAATTGCAGGTAACCGTTCCCGCACCAATGTTTGCACCGGCTCCTACCGTCGTATCTCCCACATAGCTGAAGTGACCGATCTTAGCGCCGTGGCCTATCACACTGTCCTTTACCTCTGCGTAATTACCGATATGCGAATCCGGCCCGATCACCGAACCGGGTCGCAGATGACTGAAGGGGCCGACGGTCGCCCTCTCACCTATATGAGCCGACTCGGCGTGAGAGGAGATAATGACCGCCCCGTCGTCCACCCGGGTGTCCTTCAGGATCGTGCCCGGGCCTATAACGGCATGGATGCCGATCTGAGTTTCACCTAGTAAGTGGCTTCCGGGCTTGATGGTCGTGTCCCGCCCGACGGTCACGCCTGAGTCTATGTAAGTGGTGTCGGGGTCGATCATCGTCACCCCTTCAATCATCCAGTGTCGCAGAATCCTGGCCCGCATTACCGCTTCTGCGGCAGCGAGCTCCGTACGGTCGTTAATACCGGCAACTTCTGAAAGGTCGGATACCAACACCGCCTCAACGGGCGCGCCGTTTTTCACCGCAGCGGATACGACGTCCGTAATGTAAATCTCGCCCATTGCTGACGGTTCCAGACTCGCAAGCAAGCTCCATGCAACGTCTGTATCCATGCAGTAGTAACCGGCATTGAACTCGTCGATGGTGAGCGTTGCTTCATCGGCATCTGCCTCTTCCACGATCTCAATCACGTGATCATCCGAGTCACGTACGACTCGCCCGAACCCTGCCGGCACTTCGCCCCTCCCCGTCAATAGCGTGATCGATGCGTTCAGGTCGGTGTGCGTGGTGAGCATCGATCGAACAGTGTCAGCCGTGATGAGCGGCATATCTGCGTTGGCTACGAGCATGTGTGTCGTCTGGCTCGCCACGTCCGAGGCCGAGAGCAGGGCGTGTCCTGTCCCTCTTGGTTCGGTCTGTATGGCGACGGATACACCCTCGCCGATGTCTCCATCGACTATCTCAAGTAGTTGAGGATTCGATGCGAGCAGCGGCGACGCTACGATTAAAACGCGCTCGATACCAGCTTCGCGCAGCGTGCGAACCGTCTGTTCGATCAGCGTACGACCGCACAGCGTGTGCAGCGGCTTTGGGGTGGAAGATCGCATCCGGGAGCCGATACCGGCCGCCAGGATTACGCCCACCCATAAGTTACTTGTCATGTGACAGCCGAAGGGTGCACAGAACTTGAAAAGCGATTAAAAAAACAGACGAGCCACCCGGGCGCAGAGATTCGCCGTAAATGATGACTCATGTAAACGCACTGATATCTTGTGGCGCATTATTGACCGGTTCGGTCAAGATCATGGTATGAGGCAAGTTTGTATCAGGTCAAGGTAAACGATATCCGACAATGACGTTATTTTTGGTGCCTCCAGCGCAATCAAAAAGCGGTTTCCGTTGCTATACTCTTCCGTTGGAGAGGTGGCTGAGTGGCTTAAGGCGCCGCTCTCGAAAAGCGGTGTACGGCAACGTACCGCGGGTTCGAATCCCGCCCTCTCCGCCACTCGTTCCCGTTTTTTGCATCTGGTAGTGTTTCTGCATGGACGGTAATGAATGGCGTCCGGTATTTCTGCGGAGAGGTGCGAGAGTGGCTTAATCGGCACGCCTGGAAAGCGTGTGTGCCGGCAACGGTACCGCGGGTTCGAATCCCGCCCTCTCCGCCATACCGGTATCTCGTCAAATGAAGTGATGAGTTCGGTGCCCGCATACTCGCGGTACGAGACCCGCGCAGCCGCGGGGAGCGAAGCTCTTGTGCTCGCAGGATCGTGTCTCGTTGACGCAGTTGCCCCTGCCGATTTTCGGTGGACGTGATTTATGGTTGACCATGTCTGTGGCGTGAGTCAGTCTGGGATAAAAATCCTCCCGGCACATGATGTATATTGCCTTTTCTCAAAATGGCAGGACGCTAACGGCAGCGCAACAAAATAATACAGTTAGGTAGAAATTGGCCAAAGCGAAATCAGAAACTACTGCTAAGGCAAATCCCATGCCGGTTACAGACGTTGTCATCGTCGAGTCGCCCGCAAAGGCTAGGACGATCGGTCGATTCCTGGGGTCTGAATACGATGTGATCGCAACGAAGGGTCACATGCGAGGATTAGCCTCGTCGGGGATGAACGTCGAAATCGATAATGATTTCGCGCCCATCTATTCATTAGAGCGTGGATCTGGCGTGGTTCTCACCGAAATAAAGAAAAAAGTGCGTCATGCGGACATTGTTTACCTGGCAACCGACCCGGACAGGGAAGGTGAGGCAATCGCATGGCATCTACTAGAGGCGCTTGGTCCAAAGGCATTGGAGGGCAAGGAAGTGCGGCGGGTTGTCTTTCACGAGATCACGCGTTCCGCGGTTGACCAGGCGTTCGCCGACTATGGTGTTCTTGACATGGACATGGTCAACGCCCAACAAGCTCGTCGCATCTTAGACCGCGTAGTTGGATACCAAATTTCTCCGGTGTTATGGAGCAAGGTCCGACGAGGCCTCTCGGGAGGACGGGTTCAGTCGGTCGCACTTCGCTTGACCGTCGATCGTGAACGGGAGATTGAGGCGTTTAATCCGGTTGAGTACTGGTCCGTCCTTACACGTCTTGCGAAGTCTGTCGATGTCAGTCTGAAGTTCAGGGCGACTCTGCATGCTATCGACGGCAAGGGTGGGGATGCCAAATCGGACAGATATCTAGTTAATAATCAAGAAGAGTCAGCAAAACTCGTCGCTGATCTTGAGGCGTCTGCATACCAGGTCACGAAAGTCGTCAAGCGCGAGACAAAATCTCGCCCTACTGCCCCGTTCACCACAAGCAGCCTTCAGCAAGAAGCTGCGCGCCGATTGCGCTTTGGTGCTGAGCGAACTATGCGAGCGGCTCAGGGATTGTACGAAGGGATTCAACTCGGCTCGGGTGATCCGGTCGGCTTGATCACTTACATGCGGACCGACTCGACGAACCTTGCAACCACCGCGGTCGCTGAGATTGGTGATTTCATCAAGAACAAATACGGCGCCGACTACTTTGGAAAGCCACGCGTCTATCGGACACGCAGTAAGAATGCCCAGGAGGCTCACGAAGCTATCCGGGCGACTTCCGTAATGCGAACTCCCGAGAGCATTGCGGCGCACCTGAGCTCGGATCAGCGTTCACTGTACGATTTGATATGGAAGCGGATGGTCGCGAGTCAGATGACTGATTCGATCTCTGACGCCACTACGGTTGATATCGAAGCCACTGGAGGCCCGTCAGGTACCTCCTACACGCTCCGTGCAACGGGTTCAGTCCTGAAATTCCAGGGTTTCCGGGCGGTTTATGTAGAGGCGAGAGATACGATTACCGAGTCTGATGACTCCGAAGAGAACGGACCGGATACTTCAAGATCGCTTGTCCCGTTGGATGAAGGCGAGACAGTCAACTTGGACGAGTTGAAGTCTGAACAGAAGTTCACCCGACCGCCGGCCCGTTATTCGGAAGCCATGTTGATTCGAACTCTGGAAGAAAACGGTATTGGTAGGCCTAGCACGTTTGCCGGCATTGTTTCCACAATTGAGCGCAGGGTTTATGTCGAGCGTGAAGGAACTCGGTTCAAGCCAACCATGTTGGGTATCGTTGTAAGTGACTATTTAGTCCAGTGGTTCCCGGACATCATGGATACTGGCTTTACTGCTTCGATGGAAGAAAAACTTGATCAAGTTTCCAGGGGTGACATCGAGTGGATCCCAATGCTCCATGAGTTTTACGGTCCTTTCGATGAAATGTGCAGTGAGGCCAAAGAGAAATCAGAGAGGGTCCCTCGTTCTCAACTTGAAAGACCAACTGGTGAAATGTGCCCGACGTGCGCGGAAGAAGGTAATGAAAGCCCTCTGGTCATTCGGATCGGACGGAATGGCGAATTCATTGGCTGCTCAACTTTCCCTGCCTGCAAACACACCTCCAACATTCGCGTTGAGACCGGTGTCAAATGTCCGGAAACCGGAGGCGAGTTGCTCGAGCGGAAACGGCGAGGGCGTGGTCGTCCGTTCTACGGCTGCGAGCATTACCCTGATTGCGAATTTACTACCGACGCTCGGCCGCTTAAAGAGCCCTGCCCTGAGTGCGGCGGCTTGCTTGTTGCCCGTGGACGAAACGGCGCAAAGTGTGTCACCAAGGAAGACTACGATGGCCCCGCCCCGGAGGCCGTGTCGGATGGCGAGTCAGAAGACGCATCCGTCTCGGTCGTGTTGTGATAACTCCGGTCTGTGGAGTGCTCGAATTACCGCCCCTGTAACAGGAACAGCGCAATGACTAACCGTTCGAGTCAGGGTCGGCGTATCAAACGCGTACTCGAACAGGATCTTTCCGATACGCTCTGGGGCACAATGATCATCGAGTTCGGAGACCATCTGCGCACAAATCGACAACTTTCCGCTTACACCGTCCGCAATTACACATCGGACATTGCCTCATATGCCGAATTTTTGCGATTGCGACGCGTGTCTGACCTGGACGAAGCCGACCGCCGATTCTTTCGTGACTATCTCGCGTGGCTACTTGAGCTCGGGTATGTCAAGTCCAGTGTCAGTCGTAAACTTACTGCGCTCAGGGCCTTCTACGGATTCTTGGGTGACCGCGGCGATATCAAGCGCGACCAGACTGATCTGATCACGTCCCCTCGGCTTGACCGCCGACTTCCAGTGGTAGCGACCCGTCGAGAAGTCGAGACACTTTTAGCGACGCCAGACGCGGCCACCGATATTGGTAGGCGCGATCGGGCCATTCTGGAAGTCCTGTACTCATCAGGGCTGCGAGTGGCTGAGATCTGCTCCCTGGACGTCGGCGATATCGACTTTAAGTTCCGGGAGCTTCGGGTTGTTGGTAAAGGCGACAAAGAACGGATTGCACTGCTCGGTAAGCCAGCTGTAATGGCTCTTACAGAGTACGTCCAAAGAACCCGTGAAGAGCTGGCAAATCGACAACCACAAACGGCTCTGTTCCTGAACCGATATGGCGGACGCTTGAGCACCAGAAGCGTGGAGCGTCTGGTAAAACGCTATGCGCTGCAGGCAGGATTGGACCCGAATTTCCACACTCATACACTCCGCCACAGCTTCGCTACGCACCTGCTTGATGGTGGAGCCGATCTCAGGGTGGTGCAGGACCTGATGGGCCACTCCAGCCCGGCCACCACTCAGATCTACACGTACGTCTCCACGGAACAGGCTCGTAAGGTTTACCTGCAGTCCCACCCTCGTGCGGGTGGGACTGCACCCTAGATATGGGGTTGATTAGGCCTGATTTCTGGCGTCGACGCTGAACTTTGTATGAGTACAAGTTTCAGGAGTGGGTGACGTCCCGGAAGCTTCGATACCTACCGACGTTGTACCCTATCTGCCGACACGCTTCGAAACGACACCGCCCGTAATACGCTCGCGTAGCATGTTGGGCCGGGAGAACTGATATCGCGTGACCAAAATACTCGTCATAAACGGACCTAATTTGAACAACCTGGGACGCCGGGATCCCGGTCAATACGGAAGCATGACGCTCCCCGAGATCGAGGCGGCGATAACCGATCGCGCCAGCGAACTTGGCGTAGAGGTTCAGTTCTTCCAATCCAACTACGAGGGCGCGATCGTCGACTTCCTCCAAGAAAACTCCGGTGGTGTCGACGGTATCGTCGTCAACCCCGCTGCACTGACCGGTGTGGGCTACTCACTTGGGGACGCTCTGCGTGACGCCGGGCTGCCACTGATAGAGGTCCACCTTTCCAATATCCACGCACGGGAAGAGTTCCGGCGACATTCGGTCATAGCGCCGATCGCGGTCGGGCAGATCGCGGGCCTCGGCTGGCGCGGGTACCTGTACGCATTGGAGCACATGACACACCACCTGCGGGAAGGCGGCGCTGCTTGAGCGCCATCGCCGGCCGAATCGACAACCTTCGCTCGAAGTTTGAGGAACTCGGCGTCGACGCCATGCTGGTGACCGACGACGAGAATCGACGTTATCTGTCGGGGTTTGTGGGAACCGCCGGCTATCTGTTCATAACGCAGGACGGCGCGGTGCTGGCCACCGATTCCCGCTATACGGAGCAAGCCAGTAACCAGGCGCCGGACTATCGCGTAGACAGGATTACGGGACGGCTCGACTGGCTGCCGGGACTCCTCGCAGAGTTCGGGGTCAAACGCCTCGGCTTCGAGGCGGACAACGTCACAGTCCAGCTTCTCGATCGATTCAAAGCGGCTACCACGGAAGTAGAAAACGGCGCGGTCGAATTAGACCTTGTCCCGACTACCGGTGTTCCGCTCGGTTTAAGAGCGTTTAAAGATTCCGACGAGCTGGCCTTACTTCAACGATCGATTGACATCGCGGACCATGCCTTCGCAGAGGTCGCAAAAACCATTGCCGTCGGCGATACCGAAGACGAGATCGCATGGCGCATAGAAGTGAAGGTCAGGGAACAGGGCGCCGAGTCGCTTTCATTCCCGACCATCGTCGGTTCCGGCCCTAACGCGGCACTCCCGCATCACAGGGCCGGGGATCGCAAAATCCAAGAAGGTGAATCGATCGTCATCGACATGGGTGCTCGATACCAGGGCTACTGCAGCGACCTGACACGCACCGTGGTCGTCGGCGAACTGGAAGATCAGTTCAAGAAAGTGTACGACACCGTGCTTGCGGCGCAGTTGACCGCCATCGAGAGCATCGAAGCCGGCATGACAGGTGCTGACGCCGACAGCCTCGCACGAGCGGTTATCGTGGAAGCTGGGTATGGGGATGAGTTCGGACACAGCCTCGGACATGGCGTGGGGTTGGAAGTCCATGAAGCACCGTGGGTCGCATCCCGGGTCGAAACCAAACTTGAAGACGGAATGACGTTTACCATCGAACCAGGAATCTACATATCAGGCTGGGGCGGCGTTCGGATAGAGGATGTCGTCGTGCTGGAAAACGGCAAGGCTCGAGTGCTCAGCCACGCTCCCAAGATAGAGACTTAGAACTCCCGGCAAACCATCATAACGGCACCATGTGCCGCCACCACCACCGGCTACTAATTCCCAACTGTACCTTTTCAAGGACCAGAAATGACCATCAGCTCAAGTGAGATTAAGCGCAACATGAGCATCCTCTTCGAGGGAGAGGTGTACACCATCATGGAGTGGCAGCATCGCCAGGCGCCCAAGGCCCCCCCGACCCTCACGATGAAGTTGCGCAACGTTAAGACAGGCAACGTTTTTGAGCGAAAAGTACACGGCAACCACAAGCTTACCGTCGCCCCGATGGACCGTCGGTCGTCGCAGTTCCTCTACTCAGAGGGCGACCTTCACACCTTTATGGACAACGATACGTTTGACCAGTTTCCGGTTGTTGAAGAGGTCCTTGGCGATGCCCTGAACTACATCAGGGAAGGCGATAGCCTGGACCTGCTCTTCTACGAAGGCAGCGTCATCCAGGTGGAAGCGCCAATCACCGTAAACCTCACCGTCGTCGAAACGGAGATGGCCGTGGCCGGCAACACCGCAACCGGTGCAACCAAGCAGGCCAAATTGGAGACCGGGATCTCGGTGACGGTGCCCCTGTTTATCAGCGCGGGCGAAGTGCTCAAGGTAGATACCCGATCGGGCGAGTATTTGGAACGGGTCCGAGACTAACGGATCGGGCAGAAGTATCGTAGCGATCTGAACATTCAACTCGAAATAAGTCCATCTAGATAACCGCCCCACCGGGGCCTATCGAGCCTATGACCACGCAGACTGCATATACGGTCTCTCAGGTCGCTACCTATCTGAAGGATCTACTTGAGAATGACCCCAGCCTCTCCGATCTGTGGGTGAGGGGCGAGGTCTCGAACCACGTCCGGGCCGGGTCCGGGCACCACTACTTCACGCTACGCGACGCCGAAGGCGCGATGCGTTGTGTCCAGTTCAGACCGGCACGTGGCGCCGAGTTTCTTCAGGATGGGGCTGAGGTCCTCGCTCACGGTCGCGTTTCCATATACACAGTGCGCGGTGACCTCCAGTTCTACGTCGACATGGTCAAACCTGAAGGCGTCGGCGCGCTACAGCAGGCGTTTGAGGCTCTCAGACGGCAACTGGACTCTGAAGGGCTCTTTAGCGTCGCACGCAAACGTGAACTACCGCCGTTTCCGAAACGAATAGGCGTGGTGACGTCCCCAACGGGGGCGGTCATTCAGGACATCACGAACGTCCTGCAACGCCGGTACCCACTGGTAGAACTTATCCTCGCGGCGACAGCGGTACAGGGTGACGCCGCGGCCCCGGGCATTGTGGAGGCGATAGGGGCGCTCAACCTGGACCCGGGTATTGATGTCATCATCGTGGCCCGCGGTGGCGGCTCCCTTGAAGACTTGTGGGCTTTCAACGAGGAGATCGTGGCACGGGCCATTTTCGGTTCCGAGATACCCGTCGTGAGCGGAGTAGGACACGAGACAGACGTCACCATCACCGATCTCGTCGCAGACGTGAGAGCGCCGACCCCGTCCGCAGCCGCCGAGATCGTGGTTCCAGACCGGCGCGAACTGGCCGCCGCAGTGGCCGGATTCGCCAACCGACTCTCGGATCGGGCGTCTCGACAGACCACAGATCATCGAATGCGACTCGAACAGGCGGTTGACCGCCTAGCATTTCTCGCGCCGGAAACCAGGCACCCAGGACAGCGTGTCGATGAACTCCTCAGGGCCGCCGGCCAGGCACTTGGGCAGTCCCTGGCGATCCATCGAGAGAGACTCAGATCACTGGAGTTACAGTTATCGGCCCTGGACCCTTCAGCGATCCTCTCCCGTGGTTACGCAGTCGTCAGAGGAGAAAATGGGTCGATAATCAGTTCTGTAACGGACCTTGCCCCGGGAGACTCCTTTGAGCTTGCATTAATGGACGGTGAGGTGAGCGCCGAGGCGATAGAGGTGCGACCGCGGCGCGGTGACGGCCCGCCCACGCGCTGATAACCTGAAATCCAGTTTCGGTGATTCCGATCGATAGTAATCAGTAGCCGAATTCCACACGACAGGAACGAATCAATCATGAGTCCCAGACGGGCACAACAGGACGCCGATTCCAAAGCGGATCAGGAACCGGAAAGCTTTGAAGATGCTTTCTCCCGGCTGGAAGATGCGGTCCGCAAGCTTGAGACAGGGCCGCTGTCTCTTGACAACTCAATACGCCTGTTTGAGGAAGGCATGGGACTGGCAAAACGGTGCAACGAATTGTTGTCGGCGACCGAGCTCAAGGTGACCCGCCTACAGTCCGCCTTTGCAGAACAGATGCGGTTCGTACCAGAAGAGTCTGACGACGAGCCAAATGATTTTGGCGAATAGCCCCGATGACCAGCGCTGAAACACAGAAGCCCGGCGCTCCGTTAAAGCTGGGATGGTTCTCCACCGGACGCGGAGAGGGCTCTCGCGGCCTGCTGGTCGCTGCGCTGGACGCGATCGACTCGGGCGCGCTGAACGGACAGATTGAATTTGTGTTCGTTAACCGCGAGCGCGGGCAGCACAAAGGCACTGATAGCTACATGGACCTCGTTGAGGAACGGGGGATCCCGCTGGTCGTGCTCTCATCGCAGAGGTTCAGGACCGACAACGGACGGGCCCCATGGTCTGAGCTACGCGGGAAGTTTGATGAAGCGGTTCTTGAGATGCTTGAACCCTACTCCGTTGATGTGTCCGTGACCGCTGGCTACATGCTCATCGCCCCGGTCCTGTGCCAGCATTTCATCATGGTCAACCTGCACCCGGCACTCCCTGGCGGGCCGATCGGCATGATCGACCAGGTTATCTGGGAGCTGATCCGGAGCCGTGCGAACGAGTCCGGCGTGATGATCCACGTGGCAACGGAAGCGTTGGACCTTGGCCCGGTCGTCGCCTACTGTCGGTTTTCTCTTTCAGGCCAGAATTACGCAGACGCTTGGTCCGAAATCGGGGAGCGGACGATCGAAGAGCTACGGACTGCTCCGGACGACGACCTTCCACTGTTCAAAGCAATTCGTGCCGCAGGGGTGGAACGTGAGCGTCCCTTGCTTGTAGCGACCCTCGCAGCCATAGGCGATGGCAGAATCGATCTCAACTCTGCGGGGCAGGGTGATGCGCTGGATCTTAGCGCCGAAATAGAGCCGGGCCTGACCCCAAAATAAAGGCCCGGGTATCTGGCGTTCGCGAAAACGGGGCTACGACGCGTCAGCGTCGAAACCCCGTTGTTCATCACCGTTCTGGTTCCGTCACTCGTTCTGCTATGCGGCTGGTCGCTCCGGCATCTCGAAATCAACCCTGGACCCATCACCGTCGAGCAGCACCGGCGGTTCCCCGTCGGTGACGGTCGGCGCGTCAATGATGCATTTTTCTACGGCATCCATCGAGGGAATCTCGTACATGATGTCGAGCAGCGTTTCTTCGAGAATGGCACGTAGCCCACGTGCTCCGGCGCGTCGTTTCTTTGCGTCAGATGCCATTGCGTCAAGCGCAGACGGCGTGAACTCAAGCTCCACATCGTCCATCTCAAACAAAGCCTGGTACTGCTTGGCGAGCGCGTTTCGCGGCTCGGTAAGCACCTGAACCAATTGTGATTCGCTCAAGTCAGACAGGCCGACGCTCAACGGCACGCGGCCAATGAACTCCGGGATGAACCCGTATTCAAGCAAGTCCTCAGGCGTGACCTGCGTGTAGATCTGATCTTGGTCTTCTTCGGTCGTGTGGTTCACGCCACTGCTGCCGAAGCCCATGCTCGAGCCAGCTGAAAGACGTCGCTCTATCACCGCGTTCAGGTCTTCGAAAGCGCCACCAAGTATGAACAGGATGTTCGAAGTGTCGATCTGAATAAATTCCTGGTGGGGGTGCTTACGCCCACCTTGTGGCGGAACGTTTGCGACTGATCCCTCAAGGATCTTCAGGAGCGCCTGCTGGACGCCCTCACCTGAAACGTCACGCGTGATCGATGGGTTCGCCGCTTTTCGGGCGATCTTGTCGATCTCGTCGATGTAGATAATCCCCTGCTCGGCACGGGAGATGTCGAAGTCCGCAGCCTGAATCAGGCGCAGGAGGATGTTTTCCACGTCCTCGCCGACGTAACCGGCCTCAGTAAGCGGAGTTGCGTCGGTAATGGCGAACGGAACGTCCAAGATTCGGGCGAGAGTCTGCGCGAGATGCGTCTTGCCGGAGCCCGTCGGGCCGACCAACATGATGTTTGTCTTCGCCAGCTCGATATCGGAATCCGGGACCGGGCGCCACACACGCTTGTAGTGGTTGTAAACGCCAACGCTGACAACACGCTTGGCCCGTTCCTGACCGATCACGTATTCGTTGAGCCGCTCGAAAATCTCGCGTGGAGTACGAGGCAGACCGTGCGGGACCGCTGCGATCGGCGCCTGATCATCGGCGATGATCTGGTGGCACCGGTCCACACACTCGTCGCAAATAAATATCTTTGACGGGCCAGCTATGAGCCGCCTTACCGCCTGCTGCGATTTACCGCAAAAAGAACAAACGTAAGTCTCCGGAGGCTGGCCGCCGGGACCTTCTGGGCCTTGTGGAATGTCTGTTGTCATCGCCTCTACCGAGCCTTCGCCGATCGGAGCCTGACGCCTGTTGTTAGCACAGTGCCCCGTTCATATAGGGAGCTTTTAGATGGGTAAGTTAATCGGCTGCCTGACTGTCACCTTCGGCCGAATCGTCAGGCTTCTTGAGGACCTCATCGATGAGTCCGTACTCAACCGCCTGATCCGCCGTCATGAATCGGTCCCGGTCGGTATCCCGGGCGACCGTGTCGTATGGCTGATCCGTGGTATCGACAAGAATTCCGCGCAAGGTGTCCTGCAACCGCAGAATCTCACGGGCGTGGATCTCGATATCACTAGCCTGTCCCTGCGCCCCGCCAAGCGGCTGGTGCATGTGGATAGTTGAGTTCGGCAGGGCGTATCGCTTGCCCTTCTGACCAGCTGCCAGAAGGATGGTGCCCATGCTGGCTGCGGCGCCCACACATATCGTGGAAACATCGGCCCGAAGCATCTGCATCGTGTCGAAGATCGCAAGACCATCGTAGATCACCCCACCGGGTGAGTTGATATACATGTTGATGTCCCGGTCCGGGTCTTCCCGGTCCAGATACAGAAGTTGCGCGACGATCACGTTCGCCACTTGGGCGTTGATCGGGGTGCCAAGGAAGATAATCCGTTCCTTCAATAGGAGCGAATATATATCGAAGGCTCGTTCGCCGCGTGCGCCTGTCTCGATGACCATCGGAACGATGTCTTCGGGACGCTGCATTGAATGTTCAGGCCTCATCAGCATTCAGATGTCCTTTATCCAATTGACCGGGTTGTCCCGGTCGGTGTTTCTTCAAGCTGGCTCGGTGACTGCGTATGCGTGCGGTGTATTCGTTAATCCACGGAACAGTCGACAGACTCCTAAGAGGACTCTTCGTCCGTGTTCTCGTCATCGCCCGCGGTGTCCTCAGCATCGGTCGCTGCGGCCTTAGCGGGCGTCCCTCCCTTTGACTGTACTATCTCCGCCAGCTTTTCGACGGACTTTCGTCTCAAAACCATCGATCTGATCGAAGCTTGCGCTTCGTCTGACTCGACTTGAGATCGATCTGCCTGGGGCCCCGCGTTCGCCATCAGGGTTTCGATTTCGACTTCCACGTCCTCGTCAGAGACCTCGATCTCCTCGACTTTTGCGACTTCTTCGACAAGGAGCGTCCGCTTGAGTCGCGTCGAAGCGGATTCCCTGGCCTCTTCGAGGATCTCTTCGCCGCTCTTTCCTGCGTTCTCCATATAATCCTGCATCGAAACCTGATAGCGGGCCAGCGCCTGCTGCTGGTCATTCAGTACGTGTTCCGCTTCGTGCTCAACGATCAACGGCGGGATCTCGAACACGCTCGTTTCCAGCAAAGCATCCAGGATCTTTTCCTGAAGCTGTCGTTGTGCGGCGGTACTTGCCGTTTCCTCAAACTGCGTTCGCAGGCCCGTCTTCATCTCATCCATCGACTCATAACCCTGTCCGACACTGCGGGCGAGATCGTCGTCGATATCGGGCAGATTGCGGAATTTGACTTCGAACAATTCTACTTTGCATTCGACAGTCTTCCCGGCGACCTGTTCGCCTGGAAAATCTTCCGCGATGTCGAGCGTGAACTCTTTGGTCTGGCCGGACTCCATGCCGATGATCGCATCGGTAAAACCGGGGATGGGCGTCTCGTTGTCGTCGCTGAGGATGAACTCAACGTTATCGCCGTTCAACACCTCTTCGTCGCCCGCTTTGCCTAGGACTGTTAGCACGGCGAGATCGCCAGACTCAAGCGCACGCTCCACCGGGTCCCATGTGGCGAGGCTGAATTGAGCCTGCTCCACGGCCTGGTCCACCTGCTCGTCCGTTACCTCTTCCAGCTCTTCTTCCAGATCAAGCCCGGCGTAATCGCCAAGATTCACGGTCGGCCTTAGAGGCACAGTGACATCAAGTTTTGGGACCGGTTCGTACTCCGTGACGCTCACACGAGGCGTGCCGTACGAGTCGATATCTTCTTGCTCGATCGCCGCCGCAACAGCGTCGGGAACAAGCGTTTCGAGCGCCTCTTCAACCAGCACTGACCGACCGACCATTTGCTCGAACAGCCTTCGGGGCGCCTTGCCCTTTCGAAAACCGGGAATGGTGGTCCGTTGGACGAGCTTCTGATACGCACGCTGTAGGTGCGTTTCAAGCCGTTCGTCTTCGATCTCAACGTGGAGCAGCGCCTGCCGGTCCACAACCTCGTCCTGGGTGACCTTCAAATTCGATTTCTCCCGTGCCGCGATAACCCTCGGCTCACGATTGGAGGGTGTCCGAAATTATATCACCGCGAATCCGCAGTTCACGGCAGCGGTGCGTGTACCCTTTGTGGGCTGCTGTTATCCGTCAGAATTGACTACGCGAATTGACAACTCTTCGAGCTGTTCATTCGTGATCCTGCCGGGGGCATCGAACAGCGGATCCACTGCAGCCTGTGTTTTCGGGAAGGCGATTACTTCTCGGATGTTGTCCTCTCCCGCAAGCAACATCACGATTCGGTCCAGGCCGAGGCCCATCCCGCCGTGGGGCGGTGCTCCGTACTCGAACGCACGTAGTAGTTGGCCAAATCTCTGGTCAACCTGCTCCGTAGAGTGTCCGATCAACTCGAACACCTTTTCCTGCACCGCGCGATCAATGATGCGGATACTCCCACTGCCAAGCTCAACGCCGTTCAGCACGAGATCGTACAACTGCCCGAGCGCTGCTCCCGGATCTGTATCCAATAACGCGAGGTCCTGCTGTCGTGGCGAGGTGAACACGTGATGCATCGCAGCCCAACCGTTGCGGTCTTCATCCCACTCAAACAACGGGAAGTCGACGACGAATACAAAATTGAAGACGTTGGGATCGGCCAGCTCAAGCCGACGACCCATCTCACCCCGCAGGTTGCTAATGGCGGTGTTAACGACGCCCTCAGGCCCGGCGATGATCAAAATAAGATCGCCCGGTCCCGCTCCGGCCGTCTTCGCGATGTCCTTTAGCGTGTCCAGCGATACGTGGTTGCGGATGGGGGAGCGGATGTCATCTACCGTCACCTCATTCAGGCTGGCCACGCTCGCAGAGATGTGCATCGGGATCAGACCCTGCGCACCGCTGCTCTTGACGAACTCGATCAACTCATCCGTTTGCCGCCGAGTGTAGTCGGCACAACCCTCCGCGACGATCGCTCGGATCGCTCCGCCACCGGCAACCACAGACTCGAAAACGCCGAATCCTGAGTTAACCACGACGTCGGTAAGTCGTGAAACCTCCATGCCGAAACGAATGTCCGGCTTGTCTGTCGCGTATCTCTCAATCGCTTCCGCATATGTCATACGCGGGAACGGAGTGGGTACCTGCAGGACAGGCCGGGTCTGCGCCACTATCGTCGTGTACAGACCTTCAAGTACCTGCAACACGTCTTCCTGCTCAACGAACGACATCTCAAAGTCGATCTGGGTGTGCTCCGGTTGACGGTCCGCGCGAAGGTCTTCGTCCCGGAAACAATGAGCAAACTGGAAATAACGGTCCACTCCGGAGACCATCAACAATTGTTTCAACTGTTGTGGTGACTGTGGGAGCGCATAAAACGTACCCGGGTGGACCCGGCTCGGCACGACGTAGTCACGAGCGCCTTCTGGGGTCGACTTCAGCAGGATAGGCGTCTCGATCTCCAAGAAACCCTCAGCCACCATGTAGGTACGAGCTGACTGGATCACGTCATGACGCAGCTTCAAGTTTTTGTACATCCGCGGCCTGCGGAGGTCCACAAATCGGTACCGAAGCCGGGTCTCGTCGGCGACGTTGAGGTCATCCTCGATCTCGAACGGCGGCGTTTCTGATCGGTTCAGGACCGTAAGTTCGGACGCGATCAACTCAACCGATCCGGTCGGAAGGTCAGGGTTTTCGGCGCCGGCCCGGCGTTCCTGAACGGTGCCTTTGATCTGTACGACCCACTCACTCCGTAGATCACCGGCAAGAGTGTGGGCGTCCGGGGCGGTGTCCTCGTTGAACACCACCTGCATGAGGCCCGAGTAGTCACGGAGGTCGATAAACGTAAGACCGCCATGATCACGGCGCCTGTGCACCCAGCCGGAGAGTGTGATGATTTTGTCGGAGTCTGTCTGGCGCGGCTCGCCGCAGGTCATGTCTCGATACATCTGGTTGTTCCCCGCGATTGGCCCGAACATATGGGCCTCGAATATGTGTGTGTCAGACCGGGATGTTCCGGCCTGACAGGAAGTAATTAACGGCGTGGGATCCAGTGACCAGAGAGGGCGACCGGACCCCTACAGATTACCGTCGGAATCCGATTCGCGCCCGGAAGACCCAGAATGTCCAGAACGGGGGTCGTATCGGTTGTAGAGAGACCATGCCGTAGGCAACGCCAGGGACACGAGGACGATCTTCGCCAAATCACCCACAATGAACGGCCAGAGGCCGAACTCCAGAGATTTTCCGTAACTTGTGCCCAGTTCGTGGCCGAGCCACCAGAGTCCAGGGACGTAGATCACGGCGTTGGCGAGCACCAGAGCACCAATGAGCCACGGCCCGCGGTCCCAACCTCTCTCGGCCAGGAATCCGACCAAGAACGCGGCGGGGATGAATCCGACGATGTAGCCGCCGGAAACGATGCTCCAGATCGTGCCCGATGAGCCGCCCGCCCAGAAAGGCAACCCGGCGGAACCCTCAAACAGATATAAAACCGCTGCAAGTCCGCCTCTTTTAGACCCAACGGTGGCCGCCACAAGCAAGACCGCAAAGGTCTGTCCGGTGATCGGAACGACCGTGGTCGGGAGGGTGTACTTAAGTTGCGCGAACGCCGCAATCACGAGGCTGCCGACGATGATGGTCGCGATGTCCACCCAGATGCCTCTGTACGGGACGAGGGCGTCTAAAAGTGTGCGATTTTGTTTGGAGACCGCGGTGGTCATCAATGCTCCTGTATGAAAAAGGGCAACTTGCCGCCAATTTGTCGCCAATCGTCTGACGACAAGCGGAGGAGAGAGTTTCTGGCCTTGGAGGACTTACCGCAAGTCCCGATGCCAATTTACCCCGGAAATCCTTTTATTTCGAAATCGTTGACCGCCGACCGATCAGCTAGGCGATCGGGAGGCCGTAGTCCCTTTTGCGGATCGCCAGAGTTACGAATGTCTCAGTGCGCCGCACGCCGGGGATCACGCCGACCTTTTCACGGAGAAAGCGCCCTAGCTTCTCGGCGTCGGGCAGTATCGCCCAGGCGAAGATATCGAAGGTACCGGTCGCCAACGCCACCCAGCGTGTGTTTTCCAGGTTGGAAAGCTCTGTGGCAACTTGGTCCATCTTGTCCGGGTCCACCTGCACGCCGATAAGCGCCTCGGACTCGAATCCAAGAGCCTTGGGGTCCGGGAAGGCCATCACCTTGATAATTTCATCGCCGATCAGGCGCTTTAGCCGCCGGCGAACCGTTCCCTCGCTGACACCAACCTTACGAGCAATCGTTGCGTTGGCGGCGCGGCCGTCTTTCTCCAGAATAGTGATGATTTGTCGGTCTAACTCATCCATGTGCGAGGGGTTCCCCATTCATATTTCGAATTAAGTGTGAGGTGGATCGGTTGAGTCGGGTTCCCGGGAAAGCTAATGCTATTATTGAGGGAACTACCCACCGGGGAGATGACCTTTAGGCAATTCTCGGATTGCGATACCAGTCAAATAATCGGACTATTCTTACGGAACCGTTCGTTACTAAAGTCACATAAACCATGTTACGCCCCGTTAGTGCGTCTTGGAACTATTGGTATACGATATGTGTTGTTGGTGAAGTGAATCGCGACGGAATGCGTTAATCTCGAGAAAAAGCGCGATTACTCGACGGCATTGCGTACAATGGTCAAATAGTTGTTTGGACCATCTGGAGATACGGAGAACTACATGGTGATCGAGAACTCGACCCTTCTCACGGTTACTGAGGCTGCTTCCTCAAAATTTAAGGAAGTACTTGCCGAGCAGGATGCCGGTGATGGTCTTATCCGGATTTCTCTAGCTCCTGGTGCGGCGGGCGGCGTTGAATACATCCTCGGACTGGAAGAGACGCCAACCGAGAACGACACTCTTGTTGAGTACTTCGGCGTAAAAATCGTCGTTGACGCTGAGAGTTCCCCACTTTTGCAGGGATCAAGCATTGACTACGTCGATGGCCTGCAGCGCAGCGGATTTGTAATCTCTAACCCGAACTTCGCCAGCGCAGGCGGATGTGGCAGCGGCGCTTGTGGCTGCGGTGGCGGCGCAGAGGCACAGCAAGACCCACACGGCCAGGCTGGCGGCGGCTGCGCATGCGGCGGTGGCGGCGGTGGTGGATGTGGCGGTGGTGGTGGTGGTTGCGGCTGCGGTGGCGGTGGCGGTGGTCACGCCCACTAACCCCGATAACAAAGATCTGAACGAGAAAGGGCAGTCCGTCAGCGGGCGGCCCTTTTTTATTGCCTTGCGCTGACCGATTATCGTTCACTGGGCACAGTTGAACTTGCTGCAAAGCTACCCGCACGCGCCGTCATCGCCAGCACCCGGGTTCAGATCTCGTCAGGATGGCGTGTGAATTGAGTCAGCAAACGCCAACAACACAAAAACCCCCGCCGTAGCGAGGGTTTCTGATTAAGTTATTTCTAGTGGAGCGGAAGACGAGATTCGAACTCGCGACCCTCACCTTGGCAAGGTGATGCTCTACCACTGAGCCACTTCCGCTCGAAAATCTATGGTAGTGGGACAACTCAAATGTATATCGCTTCAAGTGAGAGGGTCAAGGTGCTGTACGCTCCCGTACGATGTCGCCTATGTCAGATCCACATCACATTCGGGTTGGAATCATCGGTTTCGGCTCATGGGCGATTAACGCCTATCTGCCCGCTATCGTAAAAAACCGTGGCATAGAAGTCGCGGCCGCCGCAGGCCGAAGTGACTCCACACAGAACGCGGCTCGGGCGTCACTTGGCCAGAACGCCCTCATCACGTCGGATTTTCAAAAGCTCCTCGATCCGGGCGTGGTCGACGCCGTCATGATCGCCGTGACAGAAGACCAGCATGCGGTCACTATCGGTGCTGCGCTCGCTTCCGGCCTGCCCGTGTTCTACGAACCACCGCTATCTAACAGGCGTGACCAGCTTCACGTCGAGATAGAACGCTTGACTTCAGCGCGTCAGATCACACACGCCGATCTTGAACTATCGTATCTACCGGTTGTCGACCATGCGGCTACGCTAATTTCCACAGGTGTTATCGGCATGCCACACGGCGCGTCCGTGACGATGACATCCGGTTGGGGTCCGGTGCCGGGATCTGACGTAAGCCTGGCATGCCAACTCATACCGTGGTACCTGGACCCCCTCAACCGCGTGCTCGGACAGACGCCGAAACGTGTGCTTGTGCAGGATGGGGCAGGAGTAACCGGCAGGATGCAGTCACAGACTCTCGTACAGCTTGATTACGAAGGCGTCTGGGCTACTTTTGCCGCCAATATCCAGTCTGTGGGAGAACTTGGAGCGCATATAACCGTTCACGGAAGTGACGGTGATCTTGAAGCGGACCTGTTCCGGGGCGAGTTACGTATTCGTTCAAGGCAGACTCCGGAGTGGCGAAGCGAATCTTGCCCGGCGGAACAACCTCACGCCGGCTGGCCGGGCATGCACGAATCGATCGCTGCGTTTATCGCCGGGATTGGAACAGGTGACGAAACCCGCACTGGATCAGCAACAGCCGTCGCTCTGCAACTGACCGGCCTCGCTGCAGAGGCGTCGATCGACTCCGGTACATGGGCGGACGTTGAGCGTCTGCAAAGGTAATTCCATTGTGTGCAAAGGAACTCTCGCGCTCTACGGTCGATCTATTCGGGTAGAAAAAGACAACCGTCATATTCCGGCTCTGGCTTGACTCTATTGCCGCGGTCTGGCTTTATGCATTGAACATGCTCTAGCAATTCAAAAATTTCTCAGGGAGGCCGACCCGTGATCTACGACATGCGCACCTACGACATAGCGGTCGGCCAGGTCCCGAAATACCTTGAGGCCGTCGAGAAAGTTGGCCTCAAGGTACGCCAAGACCACGGCATTAAACTTGCCGGTTGGTACTACACAGATATTGGAACCCTGAACCGAGTCGTCCACATCTGGGCGTACGAAGACTACGCTCACTATGAAAAAGCGCGTGCAGCGTTCCGGAGCGATCCCCGATGGATCAACGAGTATCAGCCGATGACCAAAGGACTGATCTTGAAGCAGTCCACCCAGATGATGAACGCAGCGCCTTTCTCTCCGCAGCCGTAACTCTTCATTTTGGGTGCGTTGTCGATCGCCTGCACAACACACGATATTTCAATCGCCGCGCTCAACCCGCGGTTGTTCTTCGACGGGATCTAGAAAATTGAAGTACGACACCATCGTTATCGGAGCAGGTTCGGCCGGAGCGACCATCGCGACACGGCTGACGGAAGACCCGGACCACTCGGTCCTCCTGTTGGAGGCCGGACCAGACTATCCGGATATCGATTCGCTGCCGGACGAGGTCAAGTACGGATACGCGACCGGAACCGAGATCACGACCAGCGAACACAACTGGAAGTTCACCGCCCGGGCGACAAACCAGGCAGAGATACAGGTTCCTCGAGGCCGTGTAACAGGCGGTTCAAGCGCGATAAACGGCCAGATCTTCCTTCGCGGGATGCCGGAGGATTACGACGATTGGGCGTCATGGGGTAACGACGAGTGGAGCTTCCAGAAGATGCTCCCGTACTTTCGCGAGATCGAGACCGATACCACATATCAGGACGACCCCGGAGACTTCCACGGATCTGACGGTCCGATCATCTGCCACCGATTTCCACGCGAGACCTGGCTGCCTCCTAGCGTGGCATTTGAAAAGGCCTGTCTCGCCGCCGGATTTCCGGCATGCGAAGACGCAAACGCCCCTGGCAGCACGGGTGTCGGTCCGCTGGCGCTGAACAATCCCCAGGGTATTCGATGGTCAACCGCCATAGGCTATCTGGGGCAGTCCAGACATCGCCTGAACCTGACGATCCGCCCTGACGTACTTGTCCGTCGCATCGTATTCGACATGTCTGGAACCACACCACTTGCAACGGGAGTTGAAGTGGAATCAGGGGGCGAGACTTATGTGGTAGAAGCGGACGAGATCGTCCTTAGCGCCGGTGCCATCGGGTCGCCACAGTTGTTAATGCTGTCCGGCATTGGTCCCTCAGACCACCTGAGCGAACACGGTATCGACACGATGCTTGATCTGCCGGGAGTCGGCCAGAATCTGCGCGACCACCCGATGTTGTTCGTCAACTGGAAAACGAAGCCGGAAGTTGAACTTGATTCAATGACTCCCCGCATTCAACTCACACTCCGCTATACAGCGGAAGGTTCGCCAGTTGATAACGACATGATCGTGTACATGATGACGTCGGCAAGCGAACGATCTGACCGCGGTGGATTGCGGACAGATGTGGACCGCATCCAGACAAACCTCTGCATCAACCTTGCGAAAGGTTCCGGCGAGATCCGGCTGGCTTCTGCCGATCCGGCTGATTCGGTACTACTCGACTACAACTATCTGCAGGAAGAAGAGGACCGCCGACGATTCCGTGATGGCATCCGGATGCTTGTGAAGTTGGGTGAGAGCCCCGACATGGACGAGTTGATCGATCACCGCATCACACCGATGGACGCCGATCTGGAATCGGACGAGTCGCTGGATGAATGGATGATGCGTGAAGTGATGACCGGTCACCACATCTCATGCACGGCGAAGATGGGACCGGAGTCAGATCCGATGGCGGTCGTGGATCAGTTCGGAAAAGTTCACGGCGCAGACGGTCTGCGGGTTGCCGATGCATCAATCATGCCGGACTGTGTACGTGCCAACATCAACGCAACGGTAATAGCGATGGGCGAACGAATAGCAGACTTCATACAGGAAGGCCGCTAATCCGCCGACCGCGGATCCCCACCCAATGTTGCGTCAACACCTTAAGGGCGTATGGCAATACGTCAGCGTCCTGATCCCGGTGTCGCAATTACATCGATCAGAATTATCGTTGCGGTGAGTTTGATCTGAAATCTCGCTGAGTCAGTCCAAATACCGACTGCAGAACATCGGACTTTTAATCCGCAGGTCGTCGGTTCGAATCCGACAGGGCCCACCATTGCACGGGTTAGTATTCGTCTCCATAAGTAATCCGAAGCTTATGAACCTACAGCCGCGGCACGATAGGTAATTCCTCGATCGCCGTGCCCGTAGCATCCCGTACCGCGTTAGCGATTGCTGCTGCGATAGGCACGATACCGGGCTCACCTGCACCTGAAGATGGCATATCGTCGTCACCCGTGAACACTACCTCTATCTCCGGCGTGTCGGTGATCCGTGGAACCCTGTACCGTGCGAACCCGGCGTTCAGCACACGGCCACCGTCGAACTCCACCGCCTCCCACAACGCCGTCCCCATGCCCATGACGATCGAGCCTTCGATCTGGTTACGTGCGCCGTCAGGGTTTACAACAAGCCCGCAGTCGAACCCGACCATCACACGGATGACACGGGCTTCCCCGTTTTCGACCAATACCTCAACGCACTGCGCCGTGAAGCTTCCCGCGTCGTATCCGATCGCCAGCCCGAATCCCACGCCGGGCTTCTTCTCACGATAAGCCCAGCCAAACGTCTTGGCTGCGGCTACAAGGCATGCCCTTAAACGGGCGTGCGAAAGGTTGCTTAGACGGAACTCCAGTGGGTCAAGTCCGAGTCCGATAGCAATCTCGTCCATGTGGACCTCGCGGGCGAAGTGGTTGGTCGCTCCACCAAGAGATCGGTAGGAACCTGACTGCAACGGTGACTCGGAAGCGGCAACAGCGATACGAACGTTATCCACGTCGTACGGCGTGTCGGCCCCGCGCTGCCCGCGGAATGCGTTCTCGCCCGCATGGAAGGCCGTGTAGTCCCACGCCACGATCTTCCCGTCCGCATCCACACCACTCTTCACCTCGAACGTCGCCGCCGGTCGGACAGTGCTCCACCCGAACTCCTCGGCGCGATCGTAGGAGACACGGACCGGAGCGTCGACGGCCCTGGCAAGCCGCGCCGCCTCGTGCGAAACCGTCGGCGTCTTTGTGCCGAACGAACCGCCGATCTCCGCCGCGATCACACGTACATGGCTTGTGTCTAACCCGAACATCTCGGCCAGACTGTCCCGTTCTGCAAATGGACCTCGGTTAGCGCACCAGACCGTCAAATGATCGCCGTCCCATTGTGCGACCGATGCACTCGGCTCCATCTGGGCGTTGGAAACGTAAGGCACGTAGTAGGTGTTCTCAAAAACACGCGCTGCGGAAAAAAATGCCGAGTCTAGATCGCCATCTTCACGGAGCGCGGTTGGCTCTTCTGCACGTTCCTTTAGCAGCGCAGGAATGTTCCAGTCTGAAGCTGTGTCACGGCTCTCTTCCCATCGTGCTCGAATCGCCTCCACGGCATATTCGGCGGCATCTTCCCTTTCCGCCACGACACCCACGAAATCCCCGTCTTTCACCACCGACACCACGCCGCTCACTTGCTCGGCACGTGCCGTGTCTATTTGCACCAACTTCGCACCGTAAGACGGCGGCCGGAGAATCTTGCCGTACAGCATCCCTGGCACGACCACGTCCTGTGCGTACCTGGCGCCCCCTGTAACGCGTGAAATCGCATCGATACGCCTAGCCGGTCGTCCCATCAGCTGAAACTCGTCGACTGCCTTGACCTCCACGACCTCCGGTATGTCCACGATTAGCATCTGGCCCGATAGTAGATCTGCGTATTTGACGCCGTGTGAGCCATCTTCAGACACCACCCGACCGGCCAGCGTCTTCAGTGAACCGGCCCCTACTTCGAGGCGTGTAGCTGCGAGGTTGATCAGCGTCAGGCGAGCCGTCGCCGCCGCACGGCGCAGCTGGATCCCGACGGTTCGGGTAGATGCGCTGCCGGTCGTGCCGCGATCCTGTGGCACTAGATCGGTGTCGCCAAGGATGATGCGCACCGAATCCACGGCCACGTCTAGCTCGTCCGCGATCTCGATCGCAAACCCGTTCCGTATCCCCTGGCCGTATTCGACCTTCCCGGAGAACGCCGTGATGACGCCGTCGTCATCGATGGTCAGCAACGTCGCCGGGTCGCCCGGGGGCGTTCGGGGGTCCGGCTCAAGTGACCAGCGGGGTGTGCCGATGACGGTTAGGGCGACTTCGTGCGGAGATTCATGAAGACTCATTCCGCACCCCCTTCATCGGAGACAGATTTGACAGCCTTAAGAATCCTGACGTAAGCACCGCAGCGGCAGATGTGGCCGCTCAGCGCGGATTGAATCTGCTCATCGCTCGGGCTCGGATTTCGATCTAGCAGGGCGGCGCTGCTCATAATGAAGCCGGACGTGCAGTAAGCACACTGGAAAGCCGTATGCTCCACGAACGCTTCCTGCACCGGGTGGAGTTCGTCGCCGTTTGCGAGACCCTCGATTGTCGTGATTTCGCGTCCGCCGGCCGATGTGACGGGCGTAATGCATGATCGCGTCGCTTCGCCGTCGATCAAGACCGTGCAAGCGCCGCAATTTCCTTCGCCGCAACCGTACTTGGTGCCCATCAGTCCCAGCTCATGCCGAAGTACGCTCAACAGCGTGCGCTCGGCGTCGACCGTGACCTCGAGCGATTCATCGTTTACCTTTAGGTGCATCTAGAGCAGCCCCTTTCTCTGTGAAGCGCATCATACGTGGCAGCACTCGTTATCGGAATCACCGCGGGACAGGGCGACAATTGTTACGATGCCGGATCTCGGCCGTTAGCCTGATTACTGTAGAGGTGTATGGCCATACGCCCGTCTGACCCGCATCTTTCGAAAATGGAGCGGACCCGCCCGTGAAGTACCGACAACTCGGCAGCACAGGACTACTTGTCTCAGCCATCGGCCTCGGCGCCAATAACTTCGGGCAGATGAGCCCAAGCCAGGTAGCCGGAGGAAACCTCAGCCTTGAGACGGCGACAGACATCCTCGCCGCGGCACGCGACACCGGGATCAACTTCATCGACACATCTGATTTGTACTCGGAGGGACAGTCGGAGGAGTTCATAGGGCAGGCCCTCAAGGGCTACCGGAACGAGGTTGTCATCGCCTCTAAGGCGGGTATGAAATGGGCGAGCGGCGTCAACTCTGAAGGTCTCACGGCCGCGCACCTGAAGCGCTCGATAGACAACAGCCTCCGACGATTGCAGACCGACTACATCGATCTCTACCAGATGCATATCCAGGATCCGCTGACCACCATCGAAGAGACACTACGGGCGCTGGACGACATAGTGGCCGCCGGGAAAGTCCGATACATAGGCTGTTCCAACTTCCTCGCATGGGAGGTCGTGGAAGGAATTCAGGTGGCACGCAGCAACGGCTGGCCGGAGTTCGCCACCGTGCAACCGGAGTTCTCGATGCTAGAACGTGAGCCCGAGAAAGAGCTACTTCACGCCGCCGCTAACTACAGAACCGGCATCTTGCCCTACTACCCGCTGGCCTCAGGCTTTCTGACAGGAAAGTACAAACGAGGCATGGAGCTTCCTGAAGGCAGTCGTCTTGCGCGACTGCAATGGACGGCGGACCAGCATGCCACCGATGCAGGCTTCGACCTGCTTGAGTCACTCGAAAAGTTCGCGTCAGAGCGGGGACACACGATGGTCGAGCTGGCCTTTGCCTGGCTGCTGGCGCACCCGGAAGTGTCATCCGTGATAGCCGGAGCAACCCGGGTAGAGCAGATCGTCCAGAATGCCGCCGCGTCCGAATGGGAACTGACCCCGGCAGACATGACAGAACTAGATCAAATCCTCCCCGGAACGCCCGGCCCGGGCACCGGAAACTTACCGAGACGCCGGTCGTTGTAGACGTGGGAATCCCCCGCACAATTGTGGACATTACGCCAGAGTGGCTGACCGGGGCGTTACGGGACGGCGGGTTTCTCACGTCAGATGAGGTGGAATCTGTTCGTTTTGATCCCATCGGCGAGGGGATGGGGTTCGTCGGAGAGGTCGCCCGGTTGTTGATAGAGTACTCGGGCGGTTCGAATGAGGCTCCGCCGACCCTCGTCGCGAAGATCGCCGTATCAAACGACGAGGTTCGAAAATTTGCGGACCGCGCTGGATTGTACGCGGCGGAAATCGGTTTCTACACAGAACTTGGTCAGAACCTTGGCGTCCGGATTCCGCGGTTCTATTACGGGGCCACCGCGGAGGGATACTTCGTTCTCTTGCTGGAAGATCTATCACATCTTCGTGTCGGCGACGAGACACGTCTCGGATCGATCGAAGACGCGCAGGCCGCTGTTCGAAACGCTGCCCGACTGCAAGCGCGCTGGTGGGGTAGTGAGCAGCTTATTGGGTACCAATGGCTATACCGGCCACTGGATCCAATGTCAGCGCGATCTCGCCAACAGGTTTATCTAGACGCCTGGACAGCCGTATCCGGCCAGTTGAAGTCCGTTCTGCACGCGGATGTGTACGAGGTCGGAGAAAGGCTCGGGCCAAAACTCGCGCAAATATGGTCCAACGCCTCAGTGCCCGCGCTCACCCTGAACCATGGCGATTATCGACTCGCTAACCTGTTCTTCGATGGCGACCAGATCGTCACCTTCGACTGGCAATTCGCGCAGCACGGGCCGCCTGGCATCGACCTCGCCGATTTCCTTGTGTGGAGTCTCACGGATGATCAACGCCGCACTCACGAGACATCCTTGATCGATCTGTACGTCGAGACCCTAGCCGAAAACGGTGTCCAAAACTACAACCGGGAACAAGGGCTCCAAGACTGTCTCCTTGGCATGCTCCGGAATCTGGAAAATTATGTCATATCAATCCCCAATCTCGCCATGGGGAGTGACCCTGGACAGGCCTGGGTCGATGCTGTCTCACCCCGCATGATCGCCCTGGCAGATTGGGACTGTGGAGCGCTTATTCCGGCGTGAAGCCTAGGCTGTGTTACTTCTGAATCGTCCGTCAGGCGAACGGAATGGAGAATCTTTCCTCGCGAAACGACCCCGGACCATAAAAGCGTCCGAGGCCGTTTTCACGTTCAGATTTGTGGTGCCGAGGGGCGGACTTGAACCGCCGACACACGGATTTTCAGTCCGTTGCTCTACCAACTGAGCTACCTCGGCACGACGATCCATCGTCTCAGACAACTCGCACCACTTCAACCGCAGTATGGCCCGGATGTGCGCCCATTCTTCTTCTCGACTCACGCGACTGGAGCCACCTTCGAAGCCTCCCGACGAGTATCTCCTCGTATTCTCTCGCCAAACCTCACTCTTTCTCCAGATATGCAACGCGGTCATATCTATTGAAGATCTAGTTGGCAGCCCGTTATATCTCTGGCCCGCTATAATTCCGAATCCGGTCGTGCGCACACACGCCCGCGCTCGCCCACGCGGCTCCTCAGACAAACGACCTCATATCGGTCCCCAAATCAATTCATAGGGAACCCATGCCCACCCTTCTTGTCGTCTCCACATCACCCGGCGCAGGCAAAACAGCCTTCGCTGCCACGTACGCAGCGCGATTGCTGGCCGATGGCGCCGCCGTTTCACTTGGCAAAGCCTTCGGTGCGGCCGAAGACGTGGATGTGGTGGCGTTGAACACACTCGTCGACGGCGCGAAAGCTATCGATCCCATCACCGTCAGCGGCAATCCTACTGACGATCAGGTCAAACAGGCCGCACAGGCCGCCGGCGGCAGCGATGCAAGTGCAATCACGGTAATCGAAGGCCTCTCGGGAAACCACGCCGTGAACCGGTCACTTGCAGACGAACTAGACGCCAGCGTCGTACTAGTGTCCGGACAGTCCGACTTCAAATCTGCGATCGAGGCCGCGCCTGTCTACGGTGACCGACTGGCCGGGGTGGTCATCAACAATGCACCAAGGCACCGCGGCCATGATATGGACACAGAGGTTGTTCCTGCACTTGAAGTGGCAGGACTGCCCTACATCGGCGCGATTCCGGAAGATCGCCGACTCGTCGCCGTCACCGTCCGGGCAATGAACGAATGCCTAGGCGGCGAATGGCTCGAATGGGAAGAGCATGCCGACGAACTTGTCGAAAACGTCCTGATCGGCGGACTCGTTCTTGACTGGGGCCCGCTCTACTTCGCCTCACAGGAAAACGCCGCCGTCCTCGTGCGTGGTGATCGCCCGGACCTCGCCATCGCGGCACTCGCTACGCCCATCAAAGCCTTGATCCTTACCTGCGGCGTGCAACCCGTCGAGTACGTCTACTACGAGGCGGACAAACGGCAGGTCCCTGTGACCGTGGTCAAGTCAGACACGCAGCAGGCCGCAACGGAGCTTGAGCGGTTCCTTGAGTTCTCACACTTCGACCACCCGGCCAAGCTTGAGCGATTTTCCGAACTGGCCTCTGAACATCTCGACCTGGACCGCATCGACTCCGCAATCGCCCGCCCCGTTACCGGGTAGGCGTTATCGTCATCCTGAACTCGATTCAGGATTCGTTCGTTTCCAGGCGACCTGTCTTCTCCCTCATCCCAACCCTATCCCGTTCGGAGAAGGGGCTTATGCCTTCCACCAATCGTGAGAATTACAACAAGAGGTAAGTCCATGACCCTCGACGCTGCCACAATCAAACGCACCCGGAGCGGGCTTAACTCATCGGTAATCTGCGACACGATGGATTCACTTGGCTACGTCAACCAGGCGATGGACCGGCATATCCGGCCGCTGGACGACTCAAAGACACTGTTCGGCCCGGTACGGACGGCGCTGATCGAGAAGGTGGAACCGGGCACGCCTCGTCCCGACAACCCGTACGAACTCACCATCAACGTCATGGACGATCTGAATCCTGGCGACATCGTTGTGCGGGCCTGTGGGGACATAGGCACCGCCGCCACGTGGGGCGAACTCCTCACCGCCGCCGCAATGGCACGCGGCGCAGCAGGTCTCGTAACCGACGGCCAGATTCGAGACGTCCACCTGATCCGAGAAGTCGGCTTCCCCGTTTTCACAAACGGCGTCAGCCCACTTGACGGTGGAGGCCGCCACGAGATGACGGCAGCCGATGTCGATGTCGTGTGCGGGGGCGTTCCGATAAAGCCCGGCGACTACCTTTTCGCCGATGTCGACGGGATAGTCGTAATCCCGGCGGAAATCTTGGACGCCACAATCAAAGGCGCATTCGAAAAGACCGAAGGCGAAAACGCCACCCGTGATGAACTGCTCGCCGGGAAATCCCTATCAGAGGTCTACGCCAAATACGGGATTCTGTAAGTGTAATCAACGGGTGTAGCAGCGTATGGCAATACGCCCTCTGGCCCAGCAGAGCGCTAGCCGGCGTCCTTCTATCGAAGAAACCCTCTCATGCCAACCCTTTCCCGACCGGCAGAGGGGATCATCACGCTAGACGCGGGCAGACAATAAGCTCCCGGTGATCGCAACAATATGCCATTCTGAACTCGATTCAGGATCCTTTGGTATCCCCTCCAACACCTGATCCCACATACACCGTAATCCCTTCGATGAAGTGCAAATCCGGGCGGTTGAACACGTACTCGACGTCGCCCGGGTCGATCAGACGCTTTAGCGCAGACCGATCTTTCTCTGAAAGGTAATCCCTCCGTGACTCGTCTGTGGCCCACCGCGTTATGCCGCCCAACAGGAACGATTGCTGTAACTCTGTGAATGGCGCTAGGAACTCGTGGATGAAAGTTCGTGCGGTTACGTCCTCCATCCCGGCGTCCCGGAGTAGCTGCGTCCAGCCGTACGGATAGGGCACGGCGTCTTCTGCGAAATGGACGTGGCTGACGAACCACGACTCCATCGCATCGGCCAATCGCTCGTTCAGCCCTGTCCCCGTCAATTCCATCGTGGTCGGCATAAACCGCGCCGACACCCCACCCTCACGAATCGCCAGCTTGCCGCCGGGAGCGACGACCCGCGCTAGCTCTTTCACGCCCGCCAACTGGTCCGAGAGATGATGGACCGCACGACTGCTCCACACCAGATCGAAAATCCCATTGTCGAACGGGAGCTCCTGGATCGGCGCCTCGTGAAATCGGATGCGTTTGCCGACTCCATCGTCTGCGAATCGAGACCGGTTGTACTCCAGCAGATGCTCGCTCGTATCGGCGGCGTCTACGAGATCGTCGTCACCGATCGACTCCGCAAGCAATTGGGTGAACCCCGCCGTGCCGCATCCTGCGTCAAGAATCCGATTGCCGGGTCCGGGAGCGAGCCACTCGACGATCCCACGGTTGGTCGACTCGTAAAAACGGTCTGATCTGCTGAGTCGTTCCTCGGACCCCGGCCCGAAGGTGGTTGGTTCAGGCGTGTCAGGATTGTGTTGGTGCTGGTGCGTGATGGCGGTTGTCTTTCGAAATGGTGATTGAGAGGATCCACGGACTTGGATGCGATTGTTTTTATGACTTCTCCCTCACCCTAACCCTCTCCCGCTGGGAGAGGGGACGTGTTGTTGCCGGACTCATGCTTCGAGAGCCTCAGCATGGGTGGGCCAATGACAAGGGTGGGTGTAGTTCCGCTGAACGATCCATAAGATCAATATTAGGCCGAATGAAATGAACCCGTTTACATCCGTCCTAAACAACGCCGGCGACGGGAGGGAGACGGCTACAATCGTTTTGTGACTACCCAGGTGGACATATTCTCCGAACTCAGCGGCCGGCAAAAAGAGGCCGTTCAACACGCCGATGGCCCCCTCCTCATCGTAGCCGGTCCCGGTTCCGGTAAAACGCGCGTCATGGCGCACCGCATCGCGTACCTGACCTCCGTACAGGGCGTCGCGCCGTGGCGCATTCTTGCCGTTACCTTCACCAACAAATCGGCCCGCGAACTGAGAGAACGGGCTGTGGGACTTGTCGGCGGCGCCAACACCGGGCTTCAGGTCCGAACCTTCCACTCGTTCTGCGCATTTGTGCTCCGACAGGATGGCGGCCAGATCGGCCTCGACCCTGCCTTCTCCATATACGACGGAGACGATCAGCAGAAACTTGTCCGCAAGATCCTCGAAGAGCTGGAACTCGACCCCAAACAGTTCGCTCCACGGGCCATCCTGTCCGGCATCTCAGACGCCAAGAACAAGATGATCGACGACTCCCGACTCTCAAAGCTTTCCAAGAGCTACTTTGAGGAGGTCGTCGCACGTGTGTACGCGCGCTATACGGAGCAACTGGCGACCGCCAACGCCGTCGATTTCGACGATCTGCTTTTGCGCGCACATAACCTGTTCGAGGACCACGCGGACGTCCTGGAGAAGTACCAGGACCGATATCGGCACGTTCTGGTGGACGAATTCCAGGACACAAACGCCATCCAGTTCTCGCTGACCCGATTGCTGGCCGCCAAGCACAAGAACATATGCGTCGTGGGCGACCCCGACCAGTCGATCTACTCCTGGCGCCACGCCGATATTCGGAACCTGACCGACTTCCAGACCGTGTATCCGGACGCCGTAACCGTCACTCTGGACCAGAGCTACCGCTCCACCCAGACCATCCTCGAAGCCGCATCTGGCGTGATCGCTAACAACGACGAACGCCTCAAGAAGAACCTGTGGACGGAGAACGACAAGGGCAGCCCTGTCACCGTCGGCGAGGCATACGACGAGGACGAAGAGGCACGAGTGGTGCTCCAGGAGATCAACCGGTTGGTCGAGGAGGATGAGTTCGGTCGACAAGAGATCGCCGTCATGTATCGCACCAACGCACAGTCACGTGCCATGGAAGCGGCATGCAACCGGCACGGCGTCGTTTACCAGCTCGTCGGCGGAACCAAGTTCTATGAACGCAAAGAGATCCGTGACACCGTCGCCTATCTCCGGTTGACCGTGAACCCGTCCGACGACGCTGCGCTTGAGCGAATCGTTAACGTGCCGGCACGCGGCATCAGCCCGCGCAGCGTCGATGCGATACGAGCGGTCGCTCGTTCCCGCGGGACATCGATGCTCAACGTAATCCTGCAGGTAGATGACGAAGAACAGGGACTGTTCGAGCAGCTAAACCCGCGGGCCGTAAAGTCCGTGCGGGCCTTCGCCGATCTGATCGAACGGCTGATAGAACAAAGCATTATCTTGTCCGCCGTGGAACTACTTGACCTGACACTTGAACGGAGCGGCTACAAGCGTCTCGTCCAAGAAGACAAAGAGCGCGGTGAGGAACGGTGGGACAACATTCTGGAGCTACGCGGCTCCGCCTCTAACTTTGAGGGCCCGGAACCGCGTGAACGGCTCATCGAGTTCCTTGAGAACGTCGCGCTGGTGTCGGATATCGATTCACTGGAAGAGGGCGAAGACGCCATCACCCTCATAACGCTTCACCAGGCGAAAGGGCTCGAGTACGACGCCGTGTTCATGATCGGCATGGAAGAAGGGCTGCTCCCGCACTCTCGATCCCTGGAGAGCAGCGCCGATCTGGAAGAGGAACGCCGGCTCTGCTATGTAGGCATGACCCGGGCACGCAAACGTCTCTATATGTTCCACGCATTCCAGCGGGGGTTCCGGGGATCACGCGGCGCCATGATGCCGTCACGCTTCCTCGACGAGATACCGCTGGGGTGCGTCGAGACCGTCTCGATACGCCGCAACTCAAACACGGTCCGCAAGGTGGCGCCCACCCGAAACGTCACCGGGCGGTCGTACGATCCAACCGCCGGAAGACGCGCCGCCGCAACTCCACTGGAAGTAAGAGCCGCCCAGAGGGGCGACTACCGGGTTGCCGACCGCGTATTCCACGACACCTATGGTGACGGCATCGTTATCGAGGCCATCGAAACGGGCGGCGATACAGAGGTGACCGTCGCATTCGGCAACGGCAACGGCCTCAAGAAATTGATGGCTGCATTCAGCGGCCTGAAAAAGGTAAAGCCCGGCGATTCTACAAAGGCTAAGCGCGAGGACCCTGAACTGGGCGACGCGTTCCTTGACGCACCCTAGGCGCTCTCCTAAACTCCGGCCACACTTGAAACGAACGTAACGGCCCCCCCCGATCTCTGTTGGGGTCACTGGAGTTGAATGCGTGCCTGACGAGTCCGTCATTTCCAATGAGATGCGTGCACATCTCGATGTCGAATCCGACCCGATCACCTACGACGTCGAAAAGGGCGCCGTGATCAAGTTTGCACAGGCGATTGGAGACTCCAATCCGCTATTCCAGGATGAAACGGCCGCCCGTAACGGTCCTTACGGCGTGATAGTCGCACCGCCGACCTTCCTGCGATCTCTTATAGCGGGTGAGGCGAAGAGCGAGTTCCCGAGGCCGTTCCCGAACAACCTGGACGGCGGCAGCGAGTACGAGTTCTTTCAGCCGATCAGGGTCGGCGACAGGATCACTGTTACCAAGGCAATCGTGGAGCTCACGGAGCGGCAAGGCCGTCTCGGTACGATGCTGTTTACGACGGCCGAAACCCGGTACGTGAACCAGCTCGGCCAGTTGGCTGCGACTCAGCGCACCACCGGCATCAGTTACGCAACGCCAGTAGAAGAGGAATAGCCGTGACTCAGCTTTACTACGAGGACGTGAACGTCGGCGACGACGTCTCGCCACTTTCCAAAAACGCAACATCACAGCAACTGGTCAAGTACGCTGGAGCTTCCGGCGACTACTACCAGATCCACTACGACGACGGGTTCGCCCGAAATAACGGTTTGCCCGGCATCATCATCCACGGCGCTCTGAAGAACGCGTTCCTTGGACAGTTGGTTACCGACTGGATGGGACCACACGGCCAGCTGAAGAAGCTTTCCGTATCGTACCGGGCGATGGACATCCCGAACGAGGATCTCGTCTGTAGCGGGACCGTTACGGACAAACGCGTTGAAGACGGTGTCGGCATCGTCGAGTGCGAGATCGCGCTCCACAACGGCGCCGGCAAGGCCACGACGCCGGGCAAGGCGATCGTGTCGCTGCCGATGTGGGGGAGAACTAAGCAATAAAATCGCTCCAACCCGGAGCACCACAAACGCAATCCAGATCTCGCCCGGGACCAGCAGACGCTGAGAGGACCGGGCTCCCGAGGAGAGAGCAATCTTGTTGACAGACGAAGAACGAGTATTAGAAGGCAAAGTGGCCCTCGTTACCGGTGCCGGACGCGGCATCGGTAAAGCCATCGCCGAGTCGCTTGCCGAGTACGGCGCGTCGGTGGTCGTAAACGACCTCGGTGTGAACGTTGACGGCACCACGCCCGATGACGGCCCTGCTGGTGAAGTCGCCGCTGGCATTAGAGCCGCCGGTGGACAGGCGTCTGCCAACATGGATTCCGTCACCGAAATGGCCGGCGGAGAGCGAATGGTCCAGCAGGCGGTGGACGAGTTCGGCAGGATAGATATCGTCGTCACACCGGCCGGAATCCTTCGTGACCGAATGATCTTCAACATGACCGAGGCCGAGTGGGACGCCGTGATCGACGTCCACCTCAAAGGCACGTTCACCGTCGTCAAGCACGCCGGAATCCTGTTCCGCCAGCAGCGCTCAGGCCGCGTGATCACCTTCTCCTCAGGCAGCGGACTGACCGGCAGCCCGGGCCAGGCGAACTACGGCGCGGCCAAGGCGGGAATCGCCGGCTTCACCAAGGTTGTCGCACGGGACCTTGGCCGATACGGCGCAACCGCGAACGCCATCTCACCGGCGGCACAGACCCGCATGATTGCCACCATCCCGGACGCCAGGCCTGACCGGGCCTCCCTCAACCTGGGGATGAGCAACCATCTGGAGCGCGGGGCCGGAGACGCAGAGGACATAGCACCGTTCGTCTCATATCTTGCTTCCGACTACGCGGCGGATGTTAACGGCCAGCACTTCTACGTGTCAGGCGGCACAGTCGCCCTCTGGTCGCAGCCTCGACCGGCGCGCACGATCTTCAACCCGGGCGGTGAGTGGACGACCGATCAACTGCAGGACCTCGTCCCGAAGCACATCGTCCAGGGCCTCACTTTGGAACCGGCGAAGTTCTAATCGACCGGCATCCATGAATTTCCCAATATTTCCAGATACTTCGGGCACTTTCAAGAGGAACCAATAAAAATGACAGAAGAAAACAACGCGAGGCTAGACGGCAAAGTCGCCATCGTTACAGGTGGTGGCAGGGGCATTGGACGGGGAGTTGTACTCAAGCTCGCCAGTCTCGGTGCACGGGTAGTCGTTAACGACATCGGCGCATCGCTCGATGGTGAAGGTCTCGACAACACGCCTGCCCAGCAGGTCGTGAACGAGGTCGGCGAAAACGGAGGCCAGGCAGTCGCCAACTACGGCGACGTGACGAAGTTTGAGACCGGAGACGAGCTGGTTCAACAGGCACTGGACGAGTTCGGGCGGCTGGACATCGTCGTCACCCCCGCCGGCATCTTGCGAGATCGCATGGTGTTCAACATGACCGAAGAAGAGTGGGACGCCGTCATAGCCGTTCACCTCAAGGGCACGTTCAACATCGTAAGGGCCGCCAGCATCCTGTTCCGCCAGCAGAAGAGCGGACGCATTATCACCTTCAGTTCTGTATCGGGACTGTTTGGAGCGTCCGGACAAGCCAACTACGGCGCAGCGAAAGATGGCCTCGCCGGGTTCACCCGGGTCGTCGCCCGTGACCTTGCCAAGTACGGCGTCACAGCAAATTCCATCTCGCCGGGCGGAGACACGCGGATGACGGCGAGCGTGCCGGACACGACACGTGCGATGCGACAGGAAGGAAAGATGCAACCGCCGACCGGTGTGCTGACGCGTGCTCCGGAGCATGTGGCTCCGATGGTGGCGTGGCTGGCTTCTGATGCCGCACAGCACGTTTCAGGACACGTATTCCACTGTACGGGCAATATCATCAGCCTGTTCACGGACCCGTACCCGGTGAAGTCCATTCACAAGGACGGCCGATGGACGGTCAAGGAGATCGCGGCAGTCTTCCCGGGCACTCTTGGCATGGATCTGCTCAACCCACAGCGGGCAACACCGCCGAGGGATCGCTCAGCGTCCTGATCCGGCGAGTCGCACGATTGGAGATCTAAAAAAGCCGCCGCCGACATTTGTTCGGCGGCGGCTTTTGTTTTGTACGGGGGAACGAAGGCGTTAGCAGGCTCAAACCGATCGAGCGGTAATTACGGGACCGGGGAGCTTAGTTGAGGTCCGTTGCTCCGTTTGGTCCGGAGGCCCCGGTTACCTGGGACCCGTTCTGGCCCTGCGTTTCCAGGGGCTCGGATGGCTCGGGCGAGCCGTCAAAAGTTTCGAACCACGCCTCGCTGAAGGCCTCCATCTTGAGGAAGTCCCTGCGGTCACGATGCACCGGTTCAAGGTCAGTGAACCCGGCCTTCCTGAAGGCCTTTTGTGCGCGTTCGTTGTAGGCAAGCGTGTGAAGGTATACCCGTTGAAGGACTGCTTCCTCAAAGATGGCACGGAGTAGCGTCAATATCGCGTCCGTTCCGTAGCCTCGGCTCCAGTAGTCACGATTCCCGATCATGATGCCAAGTTCGCACTGGCTCTTGGAGCGATCGATGTCGTAATACATCGCATTACCGATGTGCACGCCTTCGTTCGTCTCTATGGCGTACCTGACGGACCATGGGGACGGGTAGTTGATCTCGTCTCGGTAGTGCCGGCCGTACTCGTCCAGAGAAAGTCGTATCGGCGTTGTCGCGTCAAGTTCAGCCAGCTCCGGGTCAGATCGCCACGAATAGTCGCGATCTACGTCGCTGAACTTCTTGGCGCGTAAAACGACAAGGTCACCCACGAGCCGTTCACTCGGGGGCCTGGCCGGTGCGCTGCTCTTCCGCCATGGGAAGAGCTTTCTCCACGATTCGTGACTCATTCTTAAAAGTAAGCTGCTCCATCGCCTGTTCCACCGGGACCCATTCGACGAGGTCGAACTCCTCGTCGTGCAGCCCGGTGTCGCCGCCGACGGCCGACATCAAATAAAAGTAGACCACTTTTTCATAAATAAAGCCGTCTCGCACGAAAGAGTATCGGGTTTCGCCAACAGATGGGCCGCATACAACTTCTAATCCGGACTCTTCCGTTACTTCCCGTCGCGCTGTCTCCTCCTTTGACTCGCCTTCCTCGGGCGTTCCTTTCGGCAGTGCCCAGAGGTTTCCGCTCTGCCTATAACAGAGCACCACCTCAAACCCGTTTGTGATATGTCGCAGCACCACGCCGCCCGCGGAGATCGCCTGTCTTGTTTCGGATTTTTCTGACGAATTTGAAGAAACTGGCCTGAGTCTCCCTGTTGTTCACCGGGATAACTGGTCTGGAAATCATGAGTCGAGTCACCATTTAACCCCGAAAAGGTCGAAATTACATGTGGCGATCAATATTCTGTGGGCAACCAGATCCGTTCGTAATGAACCTGCAGACCGTCTTTTACGATGCCCGTGGCCCATACACGCTCCGCTCAGCAAGCGCCGTTCTCGGCCGAGGCCGGGCACCGAAACTTCGTGCCATTTTTCACGTACGAAAAGGGGCTAAAATACGTTCGGTCGATTTTGTTAACCGTAATTCCGGCCACGCTAATTATTGACGAGGACCGACTGACACAGTCACGGAACGAATACGAAGGCTACGAAAATAACGTAGCAACTGTGAACGGGCGGTCGTCTGTACGCGTCTAGAAATAAGGGCTTTACGGAATTCGTAACCGGCATTAATTTCTAACCAACCCGGAATCGCTCTGGAGTCGTACGGGCGTAAGTCTCCGAATCGCTCTTCGGACTAAACGAAGTAACTAATCAAAGAGGCAAAGTCCTCGTTGGCGGTCGTTTTCGCATCTCTCGAGTGAAGATCGTCATGTCTTTGAACCCCTGAAATGGGGATGATGGAGGAACCCTTGGGTAAAACCGATCTGGTAGTACGTTTCGCCGGCGAAGCCGGTGTCGTGACCTCGGCCGAGTCGCTTGCAGCCACAGCGGCACAGGCCGGCTATCACGTTCAAACGTATGCCACATTTCCGTCGCAGATTTTGGGCGGTCCGGTCCACACGCAGGTCCACATATCGACCACTCCGACCTTAAGTGATGGCGACGATGTCGACGTTCTCGTCGCTTTTAGCGAAGATGGTTTCAACAATCACAAGGACGATCTCGTCCCCGAGGGTGTGATCATTTACAACTCCGGCGAGTTCGATCCGCCGGGTGACTCCCAGAGCTTTGGGCTCCCCTTTGATGAGATCGCCAAAGAGGTCGGCAACGCCCGGGCCTCCAACATGGTGGTCCTAGGTGCTATAGCGCCCCTGGCCAACTTCCCGCTTGAGGCGCTCAAGGCATACGTCACCAAGAGATTCACGCGTGGCCGTCCGGGTGACGAACAGATCGTAGAAGCCAACAGCAAAGCGCTCGATCGCGGAGCCGAGGCGGCCCGTAAAAGTGGGTTCTCGCTCACCGAGTTGGAGCCTGCAGTTCGTCCCGACTATGAACAGATCATGATCTCCGGAAACGCCGCCATCGCGGTAGGCGCCGTACAGGGCGGACTTGATTTCTATGCCGGCTACCCGATCTCGCCTGCCACGACGATCCTGGTCTGGATGGAGCAGAACCTGGTCGGCGAAGACCGGTTCGCATACCAGGTCAGTTCCGAGATCGAGGCCATAGGCGCGATCATCGGCGCCGGTTACAACGGCCGGAAAGCCATGACCGCCACCGCGGGACCAGGCATCGCGCTAATGAGCGAGGGGCTCGGATTCGCATGGATGGCAGAAATTCCGGTTATCGTCGTCGACGTCCAGCGTGGGGGTCCTGCCACCGGACTTCCGACCAAAACCGAACAGTCCGATCTGTTCGCCTGCATGTACCCTGCGCATGGAGATGTTCGGATGCCGGTCATCGCCCCGGGGTCGGTAGAAGAGTGCTTCTACGCGGGAGCTCTCGCCATCAAATGGGCGGAGCGATACCAGGGCCCGGTAATCCTGATGTCTGAGATGCAACAGGCTGAACGCTCCCAGAACATTCCAAAACCGGATCTCTCAAAAGTCATAGCGACCTCCCGTGAGGTTTACACAGGCGACAATGGTTACCAGCGTTACGAAGCGGACGAACTTGGCCCAATGCCACTTCCGGGCGGGCCTGGTGCTTACGTTGCAAACGCCAGCGAACACGACGGTATGGGTGACTCAACTCACCTCCCGATACGACACATCCGAGGTATGGAACGCCGATTCGGCAAATTGAAGTTGTTGAACGATGGCCCGTACGAAATAGAAAACCCGACCGCCGCGATCGCGGTCATGCCGTGGGGTGGCTCCAAGGGAACGGTTCGTGAGGCGTACCTACAACTTCGGGACGAAGGCGTGGACATCGGCTGGATCTACACCATGACCCTCCACCCGTTGCCGGAAGCTGTTAACGACGAGATCGGCCGCAAGGAACTGGTCATCGTTCCGGAACTCAACTACCAGGGCCAGTGGAGCCGCCTGCTTCGGGCAGACGGATTCCGGGCCACCTCAATAACCCAGTACACCGGTCTGCCGTTCAAGGTCCGAGACCTGGTCAAAGAGATCAAGCAGTCGATAGAGGCGCACAAAGGCGGTAAGGTACTCGTATGAGTGATCGAAATCCTGAATACGACTTTAAGTGGTGCCCCGGTTGTGGCGACTTCGGCGTGCGGCGCGCGCTTGAATGGGCCATGGAGGCATACTCAGAGAAGACCGAAATGCCGATGTCCAACAGTGTCATCGTTGCGGGAATCGGGTGCTCCGGGAATCTTGTACACCTCACCGAGGGTGAGCAGCCCTTTGGCGTACACGGAATCCACGGGAGAACCCTGCCCGTGGCTTTTGGCGTCAAGCAGGCCCGTCCGGAGATCAACACCATCGTTGTGGCCGGCGACGGCGACTTCCTGAGTATTGGTGCCGAGCACATCGGCCCCGCGGCACAGCGCAACATAGACGTGACCTGCGTCATCATGGACAACGGCGTGTATGGCCTCACCAAGGGTCAAGCGTCGCCGACAACGATATTCGGCACGATGACCAGCTCCACACCATTCGGCAAGCTTGAGGCGGCCATGAAGCCCTTTGAGCAGTATCTGGCGCATGGCGTGTCCTTCATCGGCTCCCATTACTCGAGCCGGCCGCGTGACCTCGCCAAACTCATCGGAGAGGCGATGGACCACAAAGGCTTCTCGATCGTTCACGTGCAGTCGCCTTGCACGACGTACAACGACACGTTTGACCTGCTCAAGGGCAACAAGAAGTTGGGGATCGCACCTCAGGTCTACGCCGTCCCAGAAGACCACGACCCGACGGACAAGAGAGCGGCCGAGGATATGGCCCGGGCGCCAGGAGTGCCGCTCGGCGTCATTTACAAGGAAGAGCGACCTACGCTCGAAGACCTTCAAGAAGATGTACGTAAAAGGGCACGCTCCCGCACACCCGCGGAGATGGTGGACACCTACACGATCTAGGTGGCCAATCCCTGACCGGGGACGAATCACTGAGTCAGCAAGACAAATAAAAGGGGCGGTCATGGCGACCGCCCCTTTTTAAATTCTTATCAAGTACTGTAAGCGCTCTCAGTCAGATCGCTCCTTCACTTACTCGTCAAGCATGTCTCGCAGCGCCACCTGCCCACGATGTAATCGCGCCTTTAGCGCCGAGATTGAGATATCTAGGACGCTTCGGTGTTTGACATGCCCTTCACATCCAGGAGAACGCCGGCCGCGCGAAGGTCCTCGGGGATCAGTGCGATATTTGATTTGATCTTCCTGGCTCAACTCTGAGTTCAATGCGGCTTTATACGGGGTTTCGTCCCAGTTAGCGACATTGTGCTTCTGGCAAGAGTTTTCGGGTGCGGTCTGCTGAATCCGGCGCTTGTTCTAGCGGATCCGCATAAGCGCAGCGTTCACCGTGTTCGGTATAGCCACATCGTTACCTGTGCGTCACCACGAAATCGATCTTTAGCCCGATAGGCGGATATGAACGGGTCCTGCACCACGTCGTCGGCATCGTCCGGGGGAGCATCATCGGGTATGCGACGTTGTAGACGAAACTGGAGTAGTTCTCGACTACCTCAGCAAACTGTTCTTCGTTCATGCGTGGGGCAACAACGTATGTAAGACCCTCGTGATAGCGTCAAGTCATCTTCTGTGCACGGCTGACAGGAACCCTCAACTCTGAGTGGTATAGACCATGTTGGATGTGCGCACCGGCGGTGTTCGGGGGGAAATTCAGAGACTTACGGAGACAACGATTCACGAGATCTAGTGGTTCTTGGTTCTCCAGATTCCCTTGTAAGGCGAATAATTCCGGCTCGGCCGGCATGCAACGAACTTCGAGAGAACGGATCTGACTACATAGACGGTGAGTGCGAAAATGAGATCC
>Ga0310125_10000060_pt1 | contig 41331 bp, 42 predicted proteins | sample CB11b_Tmax_Bot8__FD_203508 | JGI IMG/M metagenome (GOLD analysis project Ga0310125, IMG submission 203508) | Marine microbial communities from Western Arctic Ocean, Canada - CB11b_Tmax_Bot8 | ecosystem: Environmental > Aquatic > Marine > Oceanic | place: Canada: Western Arctic Ocean | collected... | reverse complement strand
TGAGGTATTCGCTGAGGCGAGCGCCGGCCGGGGGGACCCCCGCCGCCGTCCGTCGCTCGAGCGCGGTCTGCGCACTCACGCCCTGCAACTCTTCGGCGATCTTGTCGGTAAGGGCAGCGCGGTTCTGGGCGTACGAGATCCAGGCCATTCCCAGGGAGTGGATCAACGTAGCCAGCAAGGCGAGGCCCACGATCCGGCTCTTGATGCTCTCCAGCCGAACTACCTTGGGGACTTGCTCGACGACGGTCTTGGTGAGGTGCGTTGTGCGTTCGGGCATACCTAAAAGGTATGCCTGGTCCCGGCGCCCCGCACGAGAAAATCACCCCACGACCATCGCATCCCCGTAGGAATAGAAGCGGTATCCCTGGCTGATCGCCACGCTGTATGCCTCCATGGTCCTCTCGTATCCGGCGAACGCGGCTACAAGCATCAGGAGCGTGGACCGTGGCAAGTGAAAGTTCGTTATCAGCCCGTCCACCACCCGAAAGCGGTACGGCGGGTGGACGAACAGTTCAGTCACTCCGGCCCCCTCCACCACCACCCCATCACGGGCCGCACTCTCGAGCGTGCGCACCACGGTCGTGCCCACCGCCCAGATGCGCAGCCCCTCCTCTCGGGCGGCGTTGATTGCGCCCGCCGCCTCGGCGGGCACGAAGTACCGCTCGCTGTGCATGTCGTGTTCGTCCGGATCGTTCACCTCGACGGGCCGGAACGTCCCCACGCCCACGTCCAGGGTGACCGCCACGCGGCGCACGCCCTTGGCTTCGATCTTGTCCAGCAAATCTGGGGTGAAGTGCAGTCCCGCCGTGGGGGCGGCCACCGACCCCGGCACACGCGCGTACACCGTCTGGTAGCGCTCCCGGTCGAGAGGCTCGTCGTCCCGCTCCAGATAGGGCGGAAGGGGAACGTGGCCGTGTTTCTCCAAAGCCTCCCGCACCGGCCCCTGCACCAGGAGCCGCACCACCCGTCCGCCCCCCGGCGCGGAGTCCACGACCTCCACGTCGAACCCCGGGGCGATGTTCACGACCCGCCCGGGTTTGAGCTTCCCTCCGGGCCGCACCAGGGCCTCCCAAAGAGTGGGCTCGTCGGTATCGTCATCGTCCAAGTCCTCGCCACCGGGCACAGACTCCCCGACCCACGGCCGTACCAGCAAGACTTCCGACGGCGCCCCGGTGGGCTTCCGCCCCAATAGCCTAGCAGGCCGCACCCTGCTCTCGTTCACCACGAAGACGTCACCCGGACTCAGCAAGTCGACCAGGTCGGAGAAGCGCCGGTGTGCGAAGGGGCCACCGTCCCGCGGCACGACCAAGAGCCGGCTCTGATCCCTGCGCTCGGTGGGATAGCGGGCGATCCGCCCGGAAGGTAGGTCGTACTCGTAGTCCGAAACGCGGGCTCCGTCCTTCAGCCGTCCCCGAAGCAAAACTCGCTCACTCGAAGAGGGACGACTGCCCACCCCCCGCCGCCCCACGCTCGGCGGGCGGCTCATACCCGAACCGCTTGAAGGCCCTCACCGTGGCCACCCGCCCCCGTGACGTCCGCATGAGATATCCCTCCTGGATCAAAAACGGCTCGTAGACCTCCTCCAGGGTGGAGGCGTCTTCCCCCATCGCCACGGCCAACGTTTCGAGTCCGACGGGTCCGCCCTCGAATTTCTCAATCAGTGTGTGAAGCACGCGCCCGTCCATCTCGTCGAGGCCATACTCGTCGACGTCGAGCATTTTGAGCGCCTCCTCGGCGACGGTCGCCGTGATGACACCCTCAGCCTTCACCTGGGCGAAATCGCGAACTCGGCGGAGCAGCCGGTTGGCCACGCGGGGAGTTCCCCGGGCCCGGCGGGCCAGGATCTGCGCCCCCTCGGGCGAACACTCCACGCCTAGAATATCCGAGCTCCGCGACACGATCACGGCCAACTCCTCGGGTGGATAGAAATTCAGCCGTTGAATGATGCCGAAGCGGGCTCGCATGGGCGCCGTGAGGAGGCCGAAGCGGGTGGTCGCGCCCACGAGTGTGAACTTCTCGATGTCCATGGTCATGGTCTGGGCCCGGGGGCCGTCGGCCAGGCGGATCTCAATCCGGTAGTCCTCCATGGCGGGATACAGAAACTCCTCGATGATGGGGCGGAGCCGGTGGATCTCGTCGATGAAGAGGACGTCTCCCTCACGCTGATTGGTGAGCATGCCCACGAGGTCCGCCGGCTTCTCCAGCACAGGCCCTGACGTGGACTTGAAGTTCACGCCCATTTCCCGCGCGATCAGGGAGGCCAGCGTGGTCTTGCCCAGCCCCGGCGGGCCGTGAAAGAGCAGGTGGTCCAGTGGTTCCCGGCGCTGCTTGGCCGCCTCGATGGCGATGCTCAAGGCCTCGCGGACCTTGTCCTGGCCGATGAACTCGGCGAGGCGCTGGGGCCGGAGCGAGGGCTCGGCCACAGCGTCTTCCTCAAGCACCTCGGGCGTGGTGATTTCGCTTCTTGTGGTCATCGCATGGCTCTCATCGTTGCGTGACGCTCATTCCATGGGCGCTCATAGCATTACGCTCATCGTCCGAACACTCGCTCTCCTCAACGTTTCGCCAAAGCCCGACGGACCAGCTCGTCGATGCCCGCGGTTTCGCCGTCGGCCAACGCGTGCCGGACCGCGGCGTCGGCATCCACAAACGAATACCCCAGCGCCACGAGCGCCCCTACCGCCTCCTGAGCGCCTGGCCCCTCTCCGCCGCCGGTGCCGTCCGGTCCGGCGGCCTCCACAACCAGATCTTCGACTCTGTCAGCCAGCTCCAACACGATCCGCTCGGCTGTCTTCTTCCCCACACCGCTCACCTGCTTGAGGGCGTTCACGTCTTTCTCGGCCAATGCTTGGGCGAGCCGAGAAGCCGAGTACGTAGAGAGCATGGCCAGCGCCACCTTGGGCCCCACCCCCGAGGCCCCCAAAAGCCGAGAAAAGAGTTCTCGCTCGAACGGCTCCAGGAAACCGTAGAGCGTGTCCGAGTCCTCTCGAACCACCTGGAGCGTGCGGATCTCGAAATCCGGAGCCGGCGGTCTCGGCAGGCGTTCGAGAATCGACAGCGGGATCTGGACCTCGTAGACGACGCCCCCGGTGGTCTCCACCTCGACGTAATCGAGCTCCCGCGAGATGAGCGTGCCCTTGAGGCGGCTGATCAACGGAACGCCCCCATGACACAGTGGCAAAGCGCCACAGCCACGCCGTCGGCGGCGTCAGCCGGAGAGGGAGGAACCTTGAGCCGGAGCTGCTGCTGCACCATGAAGCCTATCTGATCCTTGGTTGCCTTACCGTTTCCCACCACGGCCTTCTTGATCTCCCTAGGCGAGTACTCGGCGATCGGAATCTCGCGGAGCGCCGCCGCGAGCAGTATAGCCCCCCGGGCGTGTCCGAGCTTGAGGGCGCTCTGCACGTTCTTTCCCAGGAAAACGTCCTCCACCACGACCACCGATGGCGCGTGGCGCCTGATCAGTTCGGTAACCTCCTCGTAGATCTCCCGAATCCGAACCGCCAGTGCCTCGCCCGACGAGGTACGCACCACCCCGCATTCCACCAAGGAAACGGCGTTGCCACCCTCCTTGGCGACAACGCCGTACCCGGTGACAGCCGTTCCGGGATCGATCCCTAGAATCAACTCTTCGCTCACCTAGTGTCTTGCTCTAGAAGGGTGATTGGAAGCTCGTGTCGTACTGAGGGCCAACACTACATCGCCTGAGCAAGGATCTCTTCGTCGATATCCGCATTGGACGAAACCTGCTGAACGTCGTCGATGTCGTCCAGCGCTTCCAAGAGCTTGATGAGCTTCTCGGCGTCCCTGCCCTCGACTCGGATCTCGTTCTGGGGAATCCAGGAAAGCTCGGCCCGCTCAAACTCGATCCCGGCGGACTTCATGCCCGCCTGCACCTCGTGGAACGAGCCCGCGTCGGTCGTGACGACGAACTCGTCGTCCGCCAACTCGACGTCGTCCGCCCCAGCCTCGATCGAGGCCTCAAAGACCGACTCCTCGGTGTAACGCGAGGCCTCGACCAAGATCTGACCCTTGCGGTCGAACTGCCAGCCGACGGAACCCGTCGTCCCGAAACTGCCTCCGAGCTTGGTCAGGACGTGCCTCACGTCAGCCACTGTCCGGTTCTGGTTGTCGGTAAGCGTTTCGATGTAGAGGGCCACGCCGCCCGGACCGTACCCCTCATAGGCGACCTCCTCGTAGTTCACGCCCTCAAGTTCCCCCGTGCCCTTCTTTATCGCTCGGGTGATGTTATCCGCGGGCATGTTGCCGGCCTTGGCGCTGTCCACGGCAAGGCGAAGGCGTGGGTTGAAGTTGGGGTCGCCTCCTCCATCCCGGGCCGCCACCGTGATCTCTCGGATCAGCTTGGTGAAGGTCTGCCCGCGCTTGGCATCAGTTGCTGCCTTCTTGCGCTTGATGGTGGCCCACTTGCTATGTCCAGACACTGCAACCGCCTCCTAGAAGGGTGATCGGAAAGGGGGGTGGGTCGCTGTACTTGTTCAACAGCCTTCTTATGACGCCGCCGCCGCTTCCTTTGAAGCCGCGATCACCTTCGGCACCTCCAACTCAGGAACCGCCTCGTACCTCGAGAATCTCCGACTGTGATGCGCCCGTCCCTGCGTGATGGCACGGAGCGACGTGGAGTACTTGTAGAGCTCCGACTCGGGCACCAAGGCCTTGACCGTGGTGCGCCCGGCGGTGGGCTCCATCCCCAGCACCTTCCCACGCCGTTGATTCATGTCACTCATGATGTCGCCCACATAGTCGTCGGGCGTGGTCACCGTGACCTCGATGATGGGCTCGAGGATAACGGGGTGACACTTCGCCGCGACGTTCTTGAAGGCGTTCGAGCCGGCCAGCTTGAATGCGATGTCGCTCGAGTCCACCGCATGGTACGAGCCGTCGTAGCACTCCGCTTCGAAGTCGACGCATTGAAAGCCGGCGAGGACTCCCCGAGCGGCCGCTTCCTGAATGCCCTTGTCCACGGAGGGGACGTACTTGCTCGGGATCACTCCACCCTTGATGGATTTGACGAATTCGTACCCTTCGCCCGCGGCACGGGGTTTGAGCCGAATCCAGCAGTCCCCAAACTGCCCGCGTCCGCCCGATTGCTTCTTGTGCCGGCCCTGTCCCGCGGCCTCCTTCGTGAGCGTCTCCCGGTAGCCGATCTTCGGTTGCTCCATGCGCACGGCCACTCCGTACTTCCGCTTCATGCGCTCCATCTGGACGGCCAAATGCAACTCGCCCATCCCCCGTGCGATCGTCTGGTGGAGTTCTGGGTCGAACTCGGCGAGAAACGTCGGGTCCTCTTCGTGCAGCTTGGGCAGGACCTCGCCCAGTTTGTCCTCGTCGCCCCGGCCTTCGCCCAGAATCGCGACAGCGATCTCCGGCATGGGGAGGTCGATCTTCTCGAGTATCACCGGGTAAGACATATCGCAGAGCGTGTCGTTGGTGTGGGCGTTCTTGAGCTTAGCGACCACGCCGAGATCCCCCGCGTGGAGCTTGGCGACCTCGAACCGGTCCTTCCCCATGGAGATCGAGAGGTGGTTCAGCTTTTCGACGCTTCCGCGCTCCCCGTTCTTCACCTCCTGCCCGTTGCTGACCGTGCCGCTCACGACCCGGAAGTAGGACAATTCCCCCAGGTGGGGCTCCGAGGCCGTCTTATAGATGAGCGCGGAGAAAGTCTCGTCGTCGGAGGGCGCCAAGTGTACGTCCTCCTCAAAGCCGGCACGCTGGGCCCTCTCGCCGTCCGCTTCGGCGGGGCTGGGGCAGAGCTCGACGAGTTTCTTGAGCAGGGCTTGCATCCCGTACGACTGCTCCGCGGACCCACAGAACAGCGGGACGATGTCCCCGCTCGCCACACCCTTGTGCATGGCCGCAATGGCCTCTTCCCGGGATATCTTGCCCTCCTCAAGATACTTGTCGAGAAGCGTTTCATCGGTCGTGGCGAGCGTCTCCTGGAGCTCGGTCTCCCACTGATCGAACTTGGCCCGGAGTTCCTCGGGAACATCGACCTCGTCGTACTCGCCCTTCTCCGTTCCAGCCTTGTAGAGGTAGGCCCTTTCACTGAAAAGGTTGATGATGCCGTGGAAGTCCGGACCCTCTCCAATGGGGATCTCCACCGCCACGACCTTTGGGGTGAGTCGCTCCTTGATATCCTGGAACACCCGCTCGAAGGAGGCGTGATCCTTATCCATCATGGAGACAAAAAAGAACCGGGGGATTCCCCGGTTCTCCGCATACTCCCAGACGGTTTCCGTGCCTACCTCCACGCCGGAGGTGGCGCTCACTACAATGACCGCGGAGTCCGCCACCCGGATGGCAGCCAATGTCTCGCCGACGAAATCCATGAACCCAGGCGTGTCGAGCAGGTTGATCTTGACGCCCGAATACTCGCAGAACGCCGGCGTGCACTGAAGCGAAATCCCGTGGCTCGCCTCTTCCGGCGTGTACATCGTGAGCGCGTTCCCCTCGGTGACGTTCCCCTTCCGTTTTGACGAACCAGCCGTGTAACAGAGGGCATCGATGAGGCTGGTCTTCCCTGCTCCGCCGTGGCCCAGAACGGCAACATTCCTGATCTTCTCCGTCGTATACTCTTTGGCGAACACCATGTATGCCTCCTACCCGATTCGCACCGTATCAATTTTTTAGGGGACCGTGATTGTAGGCCGAAGCGTCCATCCCGTCTAGATGAGGACGGCGTTACAAGAGGGTTCAAGGGCGGGGTCGTGCGGCGATGCTCCGTTCGAACGGTGGTCAGTTCGTACGGTGCTTCTTCGACACCTCGTCGAGGAGCTGTTTTTCCTGCTCCGTGAGGGAAACCATCCCCTCCGCCGAAATTTTGTCCAGGACTCGATCGACAGCGTCCAACGTCTTTTTCTCGCCCGAATCGTCGCTCCGGCGGCGCTGGGCGCCCTCGGCCGCTTCGCGCTCCTCCCGAGGAACGATCGCAAACCGCCTGGCACGCGCGGCCTTTCCCATATTCTGAATCGTCTGTGAGGCGCGCCAGTCGGTCTTCAAGTAGAGGAGGCCCGCCACGAAACCGCCGAGATGGGCGAAGTGGGCGATACCGCCGCCCGCTCCGCCGACGGCGCTAGAGAAAGTGACCACAACAAGAAAGGCCACCAACCACTTCGCCTTCACCGGGAAGATGCCCCATACGTAAATGGGAGCGTCGGGCCACACCATCGCGAACGCCAGCATGACGCCGTAGACCGCTGCCGACGCACCAATGATCGAATACGATACGAGGAGGAAGCTGAGCGCTACACCACCGAGGCCGCAAATCAGATAGTACCGCGCGAACTCCCTCGACCCCCACTTCGATTCGAGAGGCGGACCGAAAAAGAACAGCACAAGCATGTTCATGAAGACGTGCCAAAAATCGCCGTGGACGAACATGTAGCTGAAGGGGGTCCACGGACGAAACAGGACCTTGGTGGGTTGGAACGAGAACCACTCAAAGACGAATCCGGGGCCGATGACCCAGGTGAGCGCAAACACGACCGTATTGGCGATCAGCAGCCGCTTGACCCACGGGGTCAAGTGATAGCTGAGGTTCATCCCTCCGGAGCCATAATTTCCGGTACCTCTCAAAGTCCCTTCTCCACGCTACGGTACAGCGAAACACGATTGAACGTCGGACGCAACTTCAAACCCCTGTCCTTACGAGTGGGTTCCTGTAGGAGCCGAAGGTAACGATACGAGTGGGTTCCGGCAGGGGCCGCAGGTGACAGCCTTCAAGGCGACGTGCTTTGAGCGCGCTCCGCCGCCATGCGCACGATCCGATCGCACAGATCAGGAAAGTTGATACCCGCCGCGAGCGCGGCCTTGGGCAGGAGGCTGTTCGCCGTCATCCCCGGTAACGCGTTGGCCTCCAGACACCACGCTTCACCTTTGTCATCGACCATGAAATCGACCCGAGAGAAATCCCTGAGCCGTAGCAGCCGGTGCACCTCGAGAGCTCGCTCTTGAAGCATTTGAGCCAGGGTGTCGGGGATCTCGGCGGGGAAGATTTCGTCGGCCATGCCCGTCTGGTACTTGCACTCGTAGTCGAACAGCGCGTGCTCAGAAATAATCTCCCCGACTGGCAGCGCTTCCTCCCCCAAGATGCCCACCGTGAACTCATGGCCGGCGACGAAGGCTTCGTACATCATGTCTGAGGCCTCTCCGCTTTCGGAAGCGCGGGCCGCCTCCACCCTAATCGTCTCCTCCACCCCGGCAGAATCGTCGAGCAAATAGAGCCGCACCGACGAGCCGCCCGCCACTGGTTTGGCGATGATGGGCAAGCCCAGCCGTTCGACCGCCTCCTCGGCGGTGGGATTCAGGAGCCAGTCCGGTGTGCGGATCCCGGCGTCCCGGAGCATGCGCTTGGTGACGTCCTTGTCCATGGCGAGGCCGCTGCCGAGCATGCCACTTCCCGCGTATACGACGCGGCCAAGATCGAGCAGGGCCTGGAGCGTGCCATCCTCTCCCATCCCCCCGTGAAGGGCCGGAAAGACCACGTCGGTGGAAAAAATCTCTTCGTGCTTCGAAAGCGCCGTGCCCGTTGAAGCACCGGCTACGGCGGACCTGACGGACGAGACGGAGGCTCCCCCGCCAGTAATCTCTCCCGGCGGCAGGCTCCCCACGCCCTCGGCGAGGATCTTGGCCTCGTCGGCAAGGGTCAGGGCTCCCCCGACGGGGTCCAGCGCAACCACATCGTGCCCAGATTGCCTCAGAGCATCGGCTACCTGGCAGCCGGACGCGAGGGAAACGTCCCGCTCCTCCGACTCGCCCCCGAGCAGGACCACCACCCTCATCGGCAGAGGGGCCCGCGGCTCATGGGCACGCTGCGCACCAGCCCGGCGCCATCAGCGGCCCGCGCCCGTCAGGTCTCGGATCACGTCATACCGGGTGAGGATGCCACTGATCTCTCCCTTGTCCCGAACGAGGACGGCCGAGTTCGTTCTGGTTAGCAATTGCGCGGCCCCTTCGGCGTCCATATGGCTATCCACGACCGGGAAAGGCGCATCCATGATCACCTCGACAGGCCGATCAAGGAGCTCCGGATCTTCGATCACCGAGGACATCAACTCCCCGTCGTGCAGCGATCCTACGCATTCGCCGTCCAAGATCACAGGTAACTGCGACACGTCGTAGGACGTGAGCGTCGAGAGAGCGACGCGCACCGGCGTGGTGGGTTGAACCGTGACGAGTTCGGGAAGATCACGGTCCTTTTCCCCCACTAGGTGATGGACGCTGTGGGAAACGCGCCCCATGAAACCATTCTCCCGCATCCAGTCGTCGTCAAAGACCTTGGTGAGGTAGTGCTCTCCCCAATCCGCAAGCAGAGTCACCACTACGGCGTCCCCGCCGGCCTCCTTCGCCACCCGCAGGGCAGCGTGCACCGCGAGTCCACTCGAGCCACCAGCGAACAGGCCCTCCTCACGGGCCAGACGGCGAGTCATCGCAAACGACTCAGCGTCCGTCACGGTCATCCAGCGGTCCGTGACGCTCATGTCCAGGGCGCCCGCGATCTTGTCGCTCCCGATTCCCTCCACCTTGTAGGGCTCGCCCTTGATCAACTCGCCCGTGTCGAAGAAGGTCCTCAGGATCGATCCCGCGGGGTCCACACCCACGATCTCAACATTCGGGTTCTGCTCCTTGAGGTATCGACCGACACCGGTAATGGTCCCCCCGGTTCCGGAACCCGCGAGAAAGTGGGTGACCTTTCCTTCTGTCTGGGCCCAGATCTCCGGGCCGGTCGTCTCGTAATGGGCCTGTGGGTTCGCGGGGTTGTAGAACTGGTTGGCGAGTATCGCCCCCGGAGTCTCACGCGCGATGGTCTCGGCTTTTACGGTGTAGTGTTCGGGATGGTCGGGCGGAACTGCCGTGGGCACGATGACCACTTCTGCCCCAAAGGCGCGCAGGAGCTTCACCTTCTCCTGGCTCATCTTGTCGGGCATCGTGAAGACGCACCGGTAGCCCCGTATCGCGGCGACCATCGCCAGAGCCATACCCGTATTGCCGCTGGTCGCTTCGACGATGACCCCACCGGGCTTGAGGGCCCCTTGGCGCTCCGCTTCCTCGACCATGGCCAGGCCGATGCGATCCTTCAGAGATCCGCCCGGGTTCATGAACTCGCACTTCACGTAGACGGTCCCGGGGACGTCCCGGGCGACGCTGTTCAGCCGGACCAGAGGCGTCGAGCCCACCACCTCGGTGATGTTGTTGTACGGGCGGGGGTTGTTTTCACTCATGACCTGCCCCAGGCCTTTGGAGGAACATCAAGAACGCTGTTGAAGAAGTACAGTGGGCCTTCAAGGACGCGGTTTCTTCGAGAAATGAACGGGCACGTGGGCCCAGACTTCGATGCGTTTGTCCCCCTGGCGGGCTGGACTGAATCTCAGCGTTCTCGCGCCCCGCACCGCTGAAGAGTCGAAAGCCTCGTACCCACTGGACTCCATTACAACCACGCTGTCCACGTTGCCCAGGTCCGTCACGCGCACCTTCAGTATCGAGCTTCCCTCGATACCCTGGTCCCACAGATCCAACGGGTAATCGATCGGGACCGAGGCGCTGAGGGGTGAGGGGCTCTCGATCTCCTGATCCCCGGAACAACCGGACACGGCACCCGCGATCAACGCGCACAAGGCCAGAGAGCCCACCGCCGAAACGGGTTGGCTGGGCACCCGGCTCCGACGCGGGCTCAACCGTCCTCCCCCGAAAGGGCCTTCTTATGCAGTTCGAACAACAGGTCCAGGGCCTCCTTGGGCGTCATCGCTTCCGGATCGATCGCCCGGAGCTGCTTCAGCAACGGCGGGTCACCGGCCGCGAAGAATGAAAGCTGATCGAGGGAGGGTTCCGACGCCGGGCGATGAGTGCCGGAGCGGCCCAAACCCTCTCCTCCTCCGGTGTGTGTTCCCTCCAACTCGGTCAGAAGTTCCCTCGCCCGGGCAATCACATCAGCGGGGAATCCGGCCAGGCGTGCCACCTGGATGCCGTATGACCGGTCGGCGCCCCCCTCCTCGAGCCTCCGAAGGAACACGATCTCCTCCCCGACCTCTCGTACGGCTACGTTCATGTTCATGACCCCGGGCAGCAAGTCACCCAGTTGGGTCAGTTCGTGATAGTGCGTGGCGAAAATCGTCTTCGCTCCGATTTCTTCATGTAGGTACTCCGTAACCGCCCAGGCGATGGAAACCCCGTCGTACGTGGAAGTGCCGCGGCCGATCTCGTCGAGGAGGACGAGGCTCCGCTCGCTGGCGCCGTGGATGATGGAAGAGGTCTCGTTCATCTCCACCATGAAAGTCGATTGTCCACGAGCCAGGTTGTCGGAGGCGCCCACACGGGTGAAGATCCGATCGCAGACCGGAAGGCGCGCCCGGTCCGCCGGCACGAACGATCCCACTTGCGCCATCAGGTGGATGAGCCCGACCTGCCGGAGGACGGTGGACTTCCCAGCCATGTTGGGCCCGGTGAGCACCACGATGCGGCGGGACTCGTCCAGCGCCACGTCGTTCGGGATGAAGGACTCAGTGGGCATCATCATTTCGACCACCGGGTGTCGGCCCGCAACGATTTCAACGTCGAATCCCGTGTGGACCTCAGGCCTTACGTAACCGCGTCTCTCCGCGACGTGGGCCAAGGTGCTCAACACGTCGAGCTGGGCGGCACGGATTCCCGCCTCCTGGATGCGGATCATCTCGGCCGCCACCTGGGCACGCACTTCGCTGAAGAGTCCCGCCTCCAGCTTATCCACGCGGTCCTCGGCGTCGAAGACCCTCTCCTCCCACTCCTTCAGTTCGGGAGTGAAGTAGCGCTCCGCGTTAGCCAGCGTCTGCTTGCGGATATACTCGTCAGGAACTCTATCGAGGTTCGCCTTGGTGACCTCCAAGTAGTACCCGAACACCTTGTTGAAGCCGACTTTGAGCGATGAAATCTTGGTACGTTCGCGTTCCCGGCTCTGGAGTGCAGCGATGAAATCGCGGGCACCGTCCCGGGTCGCTCGAAGCTCGTCCAGGTCGGCGGAGTACCCCTCCCGGATGATCCCACCGTCCTGGAGCGTGGCGGGGGCATCCTGTGAGATAGCCATCTCGACCAACTCCCGAACGTCCTGAAGTAGATCCGTTTCCGTGACCAGAGCCCGCAGAAACGCGCTCTGCGCGTCCGCGCCCGCTTCCTGGATAGCCGGAAGCTCGGCGAGCGACCGGCCGAGGGCGAGAAGCTCCCTTGGTGAGACGCGCCCGGCACCCACCTTCCCGGCCAACCGTTCCAGATCGGTCATGCGGCCTAAGGCATCCCGTAGACGGGTGCGCAAATCAGGGACGTCGAACAGCTCAGCGACGGCCTCCTGCCTTCGCCAGATCTGCTCCGCATCCACCAAGGGGGTCAGAATCCAACGCCGGAGCGCCCGCGCACCCATGGCGGTCACGGTCTCGTCGAGCACCCACACGAGCGTGCCGCCCTCCTCGCCTACCCGGAGGGGCTCGACCAATTCAAGATTTCGGCGCGTCATCTCGTCGAGGAGCATAGCACTCCCTCGACGAACGATGTGCGGTCGGCGTAAGTGTCCCACTCCTCCAGGCCGGATCTCCGCTACGTAAGCGAGAAGGGCTCCGGTGGCCTGAACGAGCAATCGGTCCTCCCGTTGGAAACCGAACGCCTCAAGGCTCTGGATCCCATATCGGCGCTTCACCTCATCGACCGCAGAGGCGTAGTCGAAGACCCAATCGTCACGGTATGTACGCAGCCGGCCGGAGAGCGCACCGGCCCAAGGGCCTAGGCCGTTCCCCGCGTCTTCGAATACGCGCGGCAACAACAACTCAGTCGGATCGAGTCGGCCCAGTTCGGCGTTCAACTCAGGGATGAGCACGTCTTGGACTGAGAACTCACCGGTGGAAAGATCGAGCGTGGCGAGGCCCATGTGCTCATCCGTCGGCTTCGTAAGAGCGACCAAGAAGTTATTTCGCTTCGCGGTCAGAAGCGCATCCTGAAGGACCGTGCCGGGGGTCACGGTCTCCGTTACTTCGCGCCGAACGATGCCCTTGGCTTCGTCCGGATCCTCCACCTGATCACAGATGGCGACCCTCTGGCCCAGCCCAACAAGCCGTCTGAGGTACTCGTCGAGTGCCTTGACGGGAACACCGGCGAGGGGAACATGAGCGGCCGCTCCGTTGTTTCGCGACGTGAGCGTCAATCCCAGGAGCCGGGATCCCTCCTCCGCGTCTCCGAAGAACAACTCGTAAAAGTCCCCGACCCGGAAGAAGACGAGAGCGTCCCTATTCTGGGACTTAACCTCTCGCCACTGGCGCATCAGTGGGGTATCGTCAGCCTGTGGCATTACGTGGGGTCACACGGCTCGGGTAGGTCGTGAACAAGCGATTGTGAGGTGCCGACACTAGGATACCCGCCAGCCGGAACCCGATCAACCGACCGCAAAGCGAACAGGATTCCCCCATGTCTCCCCAGGAGAGGGCACCGTTGAGGATCATCGCCCATAACGGTGCATCCGAGTGGGGGGGGGGGGAGATCGCACTGGTCGATCTTCTGTTCGGCCTCGCCGGCCGCGGCCATCGAGTTACGCTCCTGTGCAACCGAGCGCGGGTTGCAGAAGCGGCGCGGGCTCGGGGGGTCGAAACCCGTCTGTTGAGATTGGGCGGGGACCTCGCGGTCCACGACATGCTTCGACTGGGTCTGGTGCTCCGGCGTGAGCGTCCGGACGCGTTCATCGTCGGGACCTTCCGGAAGCTGTGGCTGGCAGCAGCCGCCGCGAGGGTGGCCAGGGTCCCCAAGCTCGTGGCAAGGATCGGACTCTCGAGCGATACCCCGAGGAACTCCAAGTACCGGTTCGTCCTGAGACGCTGGGTGGATCACGTGGTCTTCGTGGCCGATGCGATGCATAAGTCTTATACCGAAGCCCTACCCGAACTCGATCATCGATTGACCACGATTTACAAGGGTCTTCCGCCTATGGGCCCACGCCTCACAAAGGAATCCGCGAGGCGGGCCCTCGGCCTGCCGACAGACGTGCCCGTCCTGGGGAGTGTCAGCCGACTCGTCTCCCAAAAGCGCTTGGACCGCTTGCTCGAAGCCATGGTGTTCCTACATGAAGAAGCCCATCTAGCCGTCGCAGGAGAGGGCCCGCTCCGCGGGGCTCTCGGGCAGCACGCCCGCACACTCCGACTCCGCGACCGAGTGCATTTTCTCGGCTACCTGCCGAACATCGCACCCTTTATGGATGCCGTGGACGCTTTGGTCATCGCGTCCGACCGGGAAGGGATGTCGGGTGCGATGCTCCAGGCAATGTCGAGAGGCGTCCCCGTGATCTCTACCGACGTCTCAGGGGCGCGTGAAGCCTTGGAGCCGGGGACCACTGATCACGCGCCCGGGCTGGTCACGGGCTTCGCACCGCCGCAGATCGCCTCAGCCCTGAACTCAGTCCTATACGACCGAAAACTCCTCGACCAAATGGGGCACGCATCGGAGCAGCGCTATCGAGAGCGCTTTTCGTACGAAAGCATGCTGGACGGTTGGGAGGCCGTGCTCTACGGAAGCCAGGGCCCGATCCTGCAGTAAGTCGTTGAGCCCAAGGGTTGGCCCGCCGTGCGGCTCAGCGGCTCAGCCCTCTCCCGACGACCAGAAGTACCACACGATCCATATGATGGCGAGAAGGGCGCCCACGTTAACAAGAACCACGTCGATGGGCATCACGCGACTCCCGCATCCGATATCCCCAGGGGCTTGAAGCCCCTCAGGCGATTCGCGTTGGTCACAACAGTCACCGAACTGAACGCCATGGCCGCCCCGGCTATGAGGGGCGACAAAAGGATGCCGAGGAACGGATAAAACACGCCTGCCGCCACCGGAATCCCGAGAACGTTGTATATGAAGGCGCCGACCAGGTTCTGCCGGATGTTGGCAAACGTGGCCTCTGAGATCTCTATGAGTTCGACCACGCCCTCCAAGGACCCGCCCATCAGCGTGACGTCGCCAGCCTCCATGGCCACGTCCGTTCCGGTCCCGATGGCGATCCCGACATCCGCCTGAGCCAGCGCCGGCGCGTCGTTGATGCCGTCGCCCACCATGGCTACATGGCCACCCCGCTTCTGAAGCTCTGCGACACGCTGGGCCTTCTGCTCCGGCAGCACGCGCGCCAACACGGTATCGACCCCAACCTCACGCCCCACGGCCTGGGCGGTCGCTTCGTGGTCACCTGTCAAGATCACGACGTGCTTACCCATGGCCTGTAGCCGGCGTATGGCCAGCACCGAATCCGCCTTTACAGGATCGAAGATTCCGAGGACGCCCAAGGGCCTTCCGTCCGCGGCGACCAAGATCGGTGTACGTCCCTCCGCCGCCAGCCCGGTCGCCATCCGCTCCAAGTCCTCAGTTTCCACACCGCCCTCCGACAGGAAGTGAGCGGTACCCGCCACTACGGTCTTCTCACCCACCGTGGCGCGAACCCCGCGACCCGGGATCGCCACGAAGTCCGTTGCGCGCTCGGGATGGACCCCGCGGGCGGAGGCGCCATCGACCACGGCCCTGCCCAGCGGGTGCTCCGAACCCGCCTCGACTGCCGCGGCCAGCTTGAGAAGTTCCGCTTCACTCACCCCCCCTTGTGGAACCACATCGGTGAGGGTCGCGGCACCCTGCGTCACCGTACCGGTCTTGTCGAGCACGACGGTGTCCACCGTACGGGCCCGTTGCAACGCTTCTCCATTCCGGATGAGGATGCCGTGCTCGGCGGCCTTCCCTACCGCGACCATGATCGAGATCGGTGTGGCCAAACCCAACGCGCACGGGCAAGCGATCACGAGGACCGCGACCGCCACAACGACCGCATAGCTCAGCGCTGGAGCAGGACCGAACGTGTACCAGGCGGTGAAGGAAACCACGGAGATGATCATGACTGTGGGCACGAAGTAGCCCGCCACCACGTCCACCACCCTCTGGATCGGCGGCTTAGTGCCCTGCGCATCACGCACCATCTGGACGATGCGCGACAGAACCATCTCTCTTCCGACCCGCTCGGCCACGAAGTGGATCACGCCCGAGGCGTTGATCGTGCCGCCGACGATCTCGTCGCCTGGAGCCTTCTCGACCGGAATACTCTCCCCGGTGACCATCGACTCGTCCACGGCGCTGCGGCCCTCGTGAACGCGCCCGTCAACCGGAATCTTTTCTCCGGGGCGCACCACCACCATATCGCCCACCCTGACCTCAGCGGCCAGAATCTCCAGCTCAGCACCGTCGCGGATGACCCTGGCAACCAGAGGCCGAAGGTCCATGAGGCGCCGAACCGCTTGGGAGGTCCGGCCCTTCGCGCGGGCCTCGAGTGCTTGGCCGAGCACGACGAGCGTGATTACGACCGCTGTGGCTTCGTAAAACGGGAGCGCGGTCCCCTCGGGAAAGAGTCCGGGAAAGGCCACGGCGACCGTCGAATAGAGCCACGCCGCCCCCGTCCCGAGAGCGACCAGCGTGTCCATGTTCGCATCGCGGCGTCGGAAAGCCGTCCATCCCCCCGTAAAGAAGCGACCACCGACATACACCATGATCGGGATGGTCAGCAAGCCACTTAACGCCCACAAGCCGCGCATCACGTCGGGACTCAGGTCCTGGAGGCCGGGGATGAACTGGGCTTTCCCTATGATCAGGACGGGTACGCCCAGTAGGGCGCCAATTTGGAAGCGACGAAGAAGCCCACGCGCCTCCGCTTCCCTCTCCTCGTCACGACGCCGTAGGGTCTCCTCGATGGCCTCCGTCTCAGCGGTCGAGTCGACTTCGTACCCGGCCGCGGCCACCGCCTCCCGGATGGCATCCGTTTCCAGAGCTCCGGCAACGTACTGCACACGGGCGGTTTCAGTGGCGAGGCTTACCTCTACTTGAGCGACGCCGGGAACGCCGTCCACCGCGTTCTCCACGCGCCGGACGCACGCCGCACAGGTCATTCCGGTGATCGGAATCTCCCGGGTGAGGAGCGTGGCCACCGAACCGGGCTCTAGCGCCACCGTGCTAGAACGCCCCGGAAACCTTTCCGAAGATGTATAGAGTGATCAACACGCCCACGACCGCCACCTAGCGAAGCCCCTTTAGCGCAGCCATCGAATGGGGGTTCACGGCGCTGACCGCCGTCGTCGAGGAACCCGACGACCCACGACGGATCCCTTTCAACTCCGTGAGGTTCCGAAGCAGGCCTCCAAGTTTCGCCTCGAGCTCCAGAGGGCTGCTCAGCTTTGTGATGAAGTGATCGCCTCCGAGTCCGTAGCTCCTGGCAACATCCTCGTCGCGGTCGGACGACGACAGAATCGCCACGGCGACCGAACGAAGCGCACCATCTCTCTTGATCTCCTCGAGAGCCTGGCGGCCCCCCATTTCCAGCATTTTCAGGTCCAGCAAGAGCAGATCGGTCCCTTACCAGGGCGAGCGCCCCTTCGCCGGTGCGAGCCCTCCGGATCTCCACCGGGACGCCAACGGTGGCCCTTAGGGCACGTTCGATGATCAGAGCATAGTCGTCGTCGTCGACGAGAAGCACGTACCACTTAGCCTTCGGCACCCTCTGGAACTCGCTCACTGTATCGGCTCCTCTTCGCCTACGTCCACCGCGATGGTCGCTTCGTGGCCGCGTCTCCTCACGCGATCCATCAACTCAGCCGCTCCTGCGCGGTCAAGAAAGGCCCCAATTCTAACGTGCGCCAGCGTACTGCCCGTGACGTGAACGAGCCTCGCCCGAAAGCCGGAAGCGTTGACCGAGGCCAACAAGCTTCTAGCGCGCTCCTCACTCTCGAACGCACCGACCTGGACGGCGTATCGGGCAGCCACCGCTTCGGCAGGTTCTGAGGCGCCCACCTCGGGTTCGCGGGATTCGGGCTCCAGGGATTCGGCCTCCTCGAGCTGGGCCTCCGCGAGTTCCGCCTCTTCGACTGCCACGAAGTTCTCAGTGAGCCACTCCTGCGCCCGACGGCGCTGCGGACTTCTCGGATAATCCGTTACCAGCATCCGAAAATACCCCGCCGCGCGCCTGAGGTCCTCGGCGGCGGCTGAGATCAAACCCAAGCGCAGAAGTGCCTCATCGGAATGGGATCCACCTGGGTACTCCAACACCAAACGCTGAAAGTCGAGGCCGGCCATACGTGGATCCACAGTGAGAATGGCCCTCAACCAAAGCCCCCTTTGCCGCTCAAGCCGGCTCGAGCGCGCCCGCTCGTTGTTCCACCAAGCCTCGAGCGCGGTCCGGGCTTCGTCCGCCCGGCCGGCCGAGGCCAATGAATCCACCACGTCCAAGCTCTCCTGGGCGCCCATCGGAACCGCGACGACCACCGCCAGGATGAGGGCAGCTAAATGAATCATGCCGCTATGTCTTCACGGCTCATCAACGTAAGTAGCCATTCTTCCAAGTGATGTTCGTCCGAAAGCGCACTCGCCTTCAATAAGTGATCGACCCGAAGCAGGCCTAATACCGCAGACCGGATGGCGTCAGCGTTCCATCCTCTGGCCTGCGCCTCGATCTGGCGGGAAAGCCACCTCTGATGCGGGGGAAGCACGGCCTCGACGGCTTGCGGGCCGCTCTCGACCGCCAAACCGATTCTCAACAAGTGGGTCGAGAGCCCGACAGTCAGACCGACACCGGTCTCGCCTTGGTTCAAGAGCACCGGGAGCCCCGTGACGGCCTCTCGGAAACGCCGTGCCCCTACGATATCGAACCATTTCCACCGATCCTGCTTCGGCAAGACAGTCCCCGCGGCCCGAACATGCTCCAAGGTAATTCTCTGTTCGCCCCCGGCAACGGAGGTGAGCTTTTCGAGTTCCTGTGAAAGGATGCCCAAGTCCGGACCGATCGCCTGGCCCAGCGCCCTTGCGGCATCGGGCTCCATGGTCGCTCCGAAACGGGTGGCGGCCTCCTCCATCAACCACCCGGGAACGTCATCCTGCGGGATCATGGCGAACTCGATCGATTGAGCCCGCTTGATCAGAGTCTGATAAAACTTCGCCTTCGACCGCTCCGGAATCCGCGCTGAGAGAATCAGAGCGAGATCGGGCGTGGAATTTTCGACCAGACCGAGTATGAGATCCCGGGATCTGGCAGCGCCGGCGAAGGCTTCGGCACCCTTCACCACAACCACCCGTCGCTCGGCCATCATGGGAGGCGTGGCGAGTATTCGCGCGAGATCCTCGACACTCACCTGAGAGGCCTGCACCACGTCAAGGTTGAAGTCTCGAGTCTCCTGGTCCAGATGAGCGTCCACCAGGGCCTTGACCGCCTCCTCCTTGCGATGCTCGTCATCCCCAAAAAGGAAGAAAACCCCGCCCGAGGATCCCTGAGTGAGGACCTTCCGGAGAGGGTTCATGGTGGCGATGGCCTATTCGGATGCGTTTGTCCGGTCAATCGAGACCTGTTCTTCGGAGGAGCCGTTCCCCACCATCCCGATCACCGCGATACCGCTCACTCATCGGAGAATACTCATAGAGGAGGGTCTTCGCGTCCGACCATAGCCCTCCGGGGAACAAACCGGAAGAGGCCGGCACCCCGGAAGAGACCGGCGTGGGCCCAAGTGCGTCGGGGTCGAAAAGCGGGGCGGGCATCGGCGGACCCGATACGACGATCGCCGGCAGTGCGACTTCTGGAATCCCACTCCCGATCGTTGGTGACCAAGCGACAGCCGTGAGCAGAATCGCCATCCCCAGCACGGTCACCGCCGGCGTGGCGGAGCCTCTGCCGGTCTGGGCCACCGACCCGCCGTCGTCTAGGTGGAACAGTCGGTGCTGAAGCCGCGGGCGGAAGCTCTCAGCGAGTTCAGCCCTAGGCATCACATGGAGCAGCGCCACACTCCGTGAAACAACTTCTTGGTATCGAGCACACTTTTCGCACGACGCCATGTGGGCCTCGGCTTCCAGCCGTTCCGGGGCTCCAATAGGAGCGTCATAAAACTCTGAAAACCGGCTCAAAAATTCCGAGCAAATCATAGAGTGGGACGGACTCCTGATCCGAGATTTGTGCACGGCGACACGCCGTCGAGCCAGAGTATTACGTGCACCGCTCCACGGAGTTCCCTCTAGAAGGCTGCTGGAGGAGCAACTGTTGCCTGGAGAATTACGAACAGAAGGGAAGTGTTTTGGAAGTCAGTCGAGCGTAGGCGCGATCACCTGAGCGAAATTGTTGCGCGCGCGGTTCAGGCGGCTCTTCACCGTACCCAGATTGCATCCCGTGATTTCTGCGATTTCCTCGTAGGTCTTGCCCTCAAGTTCGCGAAGCACGAAGACGATCCGGTGATGCTCCGGCAACTGGGTCACTGCCTTTTCAACCAAGTCCTTGAGGTGACGCTTGCGGAAGAGATCGTCGGGCCTGTAGGTCGAGTCCTCCCATTCCAGCGGCCTGTGATCGGCCTCCCAGTTCTTCCGGATGGTCTGGAAAAGCACCAATGGGTTCCTCGAACGATTCCGCAACTCGTTCTTGGCCAGGTTTCCCGCGATCGTGTAGATCCACGTGGAAAACTTCTTGGTCTGGTCGAAACGGTGCATATGGCGGTACACCCTGACGAACGTCTCCTGCACGAGATCTTGACCCCGCTCACGGTCACCGACCGTGCGATAAACGAAGTTCAAGAGGCGTCCATCGTACCGTTGCACCAATTCCCCAAAGGCCCGCTCGTCACCCGCCAGGAAGGCCCGAACCACATCGCTGTCGCCGAGTTGCCCCAGCATCTTGCGATGCTCTTTTGCCGCGCCCCCCGGCAGAACCTGGATTTCGGCTGTGTCCTTCACGTCTCGACTCCCTTCTACGGAGTACTCACCCGTCCCGTCTACTGCCAAGGCACGTACCGTGCCACTCCGCTATATGCCAAAATAACCCATTCTCCGCCTTTTGGGCGGACCCGGCCGTCCCACTTCGGGGACGCCTGATCCCAGCCGGGGGACATATCCGCCCGCTGGTCGGTTCTTTTCCGCCTCAATCGCCGCGCACGAACCGATCCACATAGAGGATGGTCGCGACGCTCTTGGCGTCCACGATCCGCCCGTCTCGGACCATTTCCAGTGCCTCCCAAAAGGCCACCCGCACCACTTCCATGAACTCGTCCGGGTCTCGTGAGGGTTCCCCAGACTCCAGATTCGTCGCGACAAAAAGTCGAATCACCTCGTCTGTAAAGCCGGGTGTCGTGTAGATACTCGTGAGCAGAGTCATGCTCGCCGCCCGCATTCCGGTCTCCTCTTCGAGCTCCCGATGCGCGCATTCCTCCCAGCTCTCCTCGGGTCCCTCCGGCAAACCGGCCGGGATTTCGTAAAGATAGCCGTCTGAGGCGTACCGGTACTGAAGAACCAGCAGCACCTCCGGGTCCGGATCGAACAAGCCGCCAACAAAGGGCAAGACGGCTGAGGCACCGGCATGCCGGATCATCTCGAGTTGGCCCTCAGTTCCATCCGGGAACCGAACCGTGTCCACACTCATCCGAATGACCCGACCGTCGTAAACGGCCTCGCTGTCGATCCATCCAGGCGGAAGCAAGCTCAGGGAGCGGCCTCGACCGTGACGGGCCCCCATCCAAGTTTCTCCAGTGGTGCTTGGATCTCCCCGGGGTGCCCACCGACCACGACCGTCATCTCGTCGGGCCGGATACATTGGCGGGCGGCCTCACGAGCCTCTTCGAGCGTCACCCCACGGATACGATCTCGATAGTCCCCATAGTAATCGTCCGGTAAGTCGTAAATGAGAAGCTCCGCGATCCGCGATGCGATCTGACCGGTCGTTTCCAGCTGGAGGGGGAAAGCACCTGCAAGGTAATCTCGAGCCGCACCCACCTCTTCTTCCGTGGGTCCCTTAGCCACCAGCGTCGTGATCTCGGCGACGGCCTCGCGCACCGCGTCGGCGGTCACGTCGGTACCCACGGCGGTGGATACGCACCACGGCCCCGCTCCTCTTCGGACCAGGAAGCGGGAACGAACGCCATAAGTAAAGCCATGTTCCTCGCGGAGGTTGAGATTGAGCCGGCTCGTAAACGCACCTCCGAGAACGGTGTTGAGTACTCTGAGCGGGAAATAATACGGTGTGGATCGGGCCTGTCCCACGTGACCGATGCGGATTTCAGATTGAACCGCATCGGCGCGTTCGATCACGACGATGCCTCGTTCGCGAGTCCGGGGTTCGGCGTCGATCTGGGGTTGGAGTTCAGCTTCACCGGCCCACGCACCAAAGTGCGTTTCGACGAGCGAGCGCACCTGCCTGGCATCCACGTCGCCCACGACGACGATCCCGGACCCCTTGGGTCGATACTGGGCCTCCACAAACCCTGCAGCGCAGCCCGGACTGAACGGACCCACCGACTCCACCGTTCCTCCAAGCGGGCGCCCATACGGAACCCCCTCCGCGTACGTCAAACGGCGTGAGGCTGTGGTGGCGATTCCAACCGGATCCATCTCCCTTTGGCGGATCGAGGCCAAGCGTTGACCTCGAATCCGTTCCACCTCGTCGTCCGGGAAAGCGGGCTCGATGAGCACCTCCGCGAGCAGCCCCATCGCGTCATCAAGCCGGTCGGCCATGCACGACAGCGAAACCGTCGTGGAATCCCATCCGCTCCCGACGGAGAGCCCGGCTCCGATCGCCTCGAGCGCCTCGGCCAACTCCACCCCGCTCCGTTTCGCCGTGCCACCCTCTAGAGAGTCTCCCGTCAGAACCGCGAGGCCGGCCCGGCTATCGTCGAGCCCGCCCTCTCCGGCGTCCAAGACCACCATGGCCGTTACGACGGGTAGGCGCCCGACCTGCACGGAACGGATCCGAAGTCCGTTCTCCGACACGTCGGCATGGACTGGCGGAAAGTCGAAGCTTCGAACGGGCCCAGCAGATGGCGCCACGGATCGGGACGATCCGCTCACGCGACGCTCAGCATCGGCGCCGTCTCAGGAACATACGTCAGGACCGCGCGATTATCGGCACCGAGAAAACGCTCTGTAAAAGTCGCCACATCCTCAGGTGTCACCGCGCGAAGCCGCTCGATCTCGCCGTTCAACCGCCCGGGATCATCGAAGAGTTGATCGAACATCGACACCAGGTCGGCCCGTTCCCCGACTTGCTCGATCTGCCGGACGAGGGCCGTCTCGGTGAGCGCGACGGCCCGCTCGATCTCTCGGTCGGTCACGGATGCGAGTCCTTCCATCTCTGCGACCAAGGCCGCCTCGAGCTCCGTTGGATCTCCATCGGGAAAGCCGGTCGCCCATGCGAGTAACATCCCGGCACCGGAGGTGAGTGGAAAAACGAAGCTCGTGACGTCCTTGGCCACACGCCGCTCACGAACCAGCGAGCGGTAGAGTCGAGACGCCCGCCCGCTCCCGAGCACGGACCCTGCGACGTCGGCTGCGTAAAAGCCCTCGTTGGTATAAGTGGGAACGCGGCAGGCCATGAGAACGCGGGGGAGAGGAACCTCTGCCTCGACGCGCTCGTGAACCGTCTCGCCGATGACGGGATCGAGATTCGGATCCCCCGGAATGGCCGGGATCTCACCACCCGGTGCGATTTCTCCGAAATGACGCTCGACGAGGTCTAGGGCTTCATCGCGGCTGAAGTCCCCACACACGGTCAGAACCGCGTTGTTGGGTACATAGTAAGTCTGGAAAAACTCTGCGACATCGTCGAGCGTGGCGGCCTCAATGTCCGCCATCGACCCGATCACGGTGTGGTGGTAAGGGTGGGAGTCTGGAAATACCATTGCCTGAATCCACTCGTCCCAGTCGCCGTACGGCTGGTTGTCATAGCGCTGCCGCTTCTCGTTCATCACGACATCACGCTGATTATCGAGTTTCTTTTGGGTCATCGCCGGAAGCATCCACCCCATGCGGTCGGACTCGAGCCATAGCGCGAGCTCCAAGTGGTGCGAGGGGACGGTCTCGAAGTAGTTGGTCCGGTCGAACCACGTGGTCGCGTTGAGCGAGCCTCCTGCCCTCTCGATCAACTCGAAGTGCCGGTTCTTGGGCACGTGCTCAGAGCCCTGGAACATCATGTGCTCGAACAGGTGAGCGAATCCCGTTTTGCCCGCACGCTCGTTTCGGGAGCCCACGCCATACCAGAGGTTGACGGCGACGACCGGGGTCGTGTCGTCGTGTGAGAGGTTCACGCGGAGGCCGTTATCCAGCTTGAAACGCTCGATGGGGATGGACAGCATGGCGCTCACAATGGGGGGCACGGGCCAGGACTAGGGCGCTATTGCGCGTGAAAGTTAACGGACTCGGTGGGTCGCGCTACTCATGGCACGTCATTTTCGAGCCACGACGAGGCTCCGCTTCAGTGGCCCGGACAGGATTACCCGGCGCATCCCCTCGCTCTTATCCTGTTCCTCCTCGAAAGCTTGATCGCCTTTCACCTCGCGGAGCTGAGCTTGATAGGAAAGACTGACTGAGATGAACCGTTCACACGTAGCAAGGAAAGTGTCCGTCACGTCCTCCACCCGGACCTCGCGGAAGCCGGCTACTGTAGCCATATCCCCGGGAGAACGGTCGGCGCCCACGGCGGAGGGTCCAAAATCGACCGCCTCTTAATCCTGTGCAGACGTGAGTCCAAGCGGCGTGTGGATAACGTAACCAGCGAGGAGGCCGTCGGGCTTCAGAACCCTGTGGCATTCTCTCATCACGGAGGGTTTTTCGGGAATTCAGCAGAACACGTCCGAGTGTATTACCGCATCGATCCCTTGACTGTGAAAAGGTAGAGCCCTCGCATCCGCGGCCGCGGTGGTGCCTCCACGGATCAGAGCCTGCTCGGCAAATCTCCTCTGGGACTCACTGAGGGCTTCCGTGGGAATGTCGGACGAAACCATGCGACACCCGCTCGCTTCGGCGATATGGCTTGCGAGCCAACCGCGACCAGCGCCGAGGTCCAGGACAGTGGACTCGGGTCCAACGTCCAGGATGGTGGCCAGAACATCGGCCTCCTCGAGAGTGGTAAAACCATCCACTCCGGACGAATGACCAAACATCTCCTGCTCGATCCTCAGGGCAACATCAGAGTGCGGATCCGCGTACCTCTTCTGGAAAACGGAGAAGTTGTCCTGGGGACGCGGTCCCGCGCTCACGGGCGTGTCACGAGACGCTCACGAAACGCACCCGAAACGACCTCCTCGCTGAGAAACAACCTGGATGGTTCGGATCCCTCCTCCACACGGTCGAGAACAGCATCTACCATGGGCAGGTCGCCGGCGATAGCTCTCAGACGGGCGCGTTCCGCCATCTCGTACGCCCGATCGGGTTCGTCACACACGGCGGCGGCCAGCGACGCCACCAGCGCGACTTCCACGTCCTCCGGCCGGAGATCAGCCGCATGAAGCAGATCTGAGAGGGCTTCGGCAGTACGGCCTAGAATCACCAGAGTCAGGCCCACCAGGGCTCAGGCCCAGCCGTCCTCCGGATCCGCATCGCAAGCCTGGCAGAAGGCGTCGACGGCCTCGTCCAGGCAGCCGGCCAAAGCGAGCGCCACGCCCCACTCCGTCAGCGTCTCCGGATCCTCCGGCGCCAACGCGACGGCTGCTTCGATCTCCACGAGCGCCTCCTCGCTCATGCCCTCCCGTGCCAGATACGCACCATACATGGTTCGAGCGTACGCCAGGTTGGGATGCATCAGGGTCGCCGTCCGAAGGATGGACTCGGCCTCAGGGTCGTCGAAGCGTGCCAAACCGTTCCCGGCTATCGTCAGGATTTGTGGATCGGTCGGCTCAGCCGCCAGACAGGCCCTGAACCGCTCGTAGGCGACCCCGTCCATCCCCAATTCGCGCTCCGCCACACTGAGCCAACACAAGACGGTCGCATCATCCGGCCAACCCTCCAGAAGTCCCCTCAAATGCTCCGCCATGGCCACCCAATCCACCTCATCACGGAACTGAAGAGCCCGTGCCAGATCTTCCTCTGAGGACTTCATCTCAGTCCCTCCATCGGCCACACGCCGTCCGTTACGCCCCGTATTTGTCGAGGCGGGCCGCATGCGCGAGGGCCAAAGACATCAGATCCTTACCCGGCACGACCCCGAGATCGCCCCCCCGACAGGACGACTCCCCAAACACCTTCGCGGAAGCCCGCGCCCAGCTCGAAGCGAGCAGTGTAGGCACGTGATGCCACGTGTGCTCACCGTAGAGCGCCGGCGTGGAGTGGTCCCCAGTGACGATGAGCACGTCAGCGCCGAGTCCCGTGATTCGCGGGAGCAGGGAATCCACTTCTTCGATGGCAGCGACTTTCCCCTGGAAATCGCCGTCATGGGCTCGGGAGTCCGTGTCCTTGAAGTGGACGAAGTAGAAACCATAGGTACCAAAGTGCTGCTCGAGCATCTCGACGGTGCTTTCGTTCGAGTCGGGCACACCGTCGACGGTCATGCCCACCAAGCTCGCCACGCCGCGATACATCGGGTACTTCGCAACGGCGACGGCCCGGAGGCCGTACCGAGTCTCGAAGGTGGGGTAGGGCGTGAATCCGGCGAACCCACGCGCGAGGAAAGTGTTGGCTTGAGGTGCGTCCGCAAGGATCTCCCGGACCTGGTCGAGCACGCCCTGCACGATTGTCGCCGTTCGCTCCGACGCCGCGTCCGTCCCGGTGGCGGCCGCCTGAATGGGCCTGAGGCCCGCTCGCTGCGGATCGGTGTCGGCGATACCATCGCCCAGACCCTCACCCCGCAGCACCAAGACCGCACGGTGCTCCTTTTCATGAATGAATGTCACTTCGACCCCTTCCGGAGTGCGAAGATGGTCACGGACCGCTTCGATGACGCGCTGGCCCTCCTCGTCCGACGGACGTCCGGCCCGGCGATCCGTCAGGACTCCATCGTGATCGACCGTAGCCAGGTTGAGACGGGCTGCGACATCCCCGGGTTGCAGCTCGAACCCGACCCCTAGCGCGCTGAGTACGCCCCTCCCGATCATGGATTCAATGGGATCGTACCCGAAGAGCGCGAGGTGTCCGGGCCCGCTTCCCGGTGTGATTCCGTGCCCGACCGGATTGAGCATACCCAAGGAACTGCGTGCGGCTAGGGCGTCGAGGTGGGGGGTCGCGGCAGATTCCAATTCCGTTCGGCCGGTGTCCGGATGGGGCAAGCCGCCGAGCCCGTCCATGACGAGCATGATGATCGTTCCGCCATCAGCGCCGTGGACGGCGAGGTCGTCGGGGAGTGAGACTTGCGACATGACTTCGTCCTGAGAAGTTGTGAAGAACCATCCCTCCGCAGAAAACATAGCGTCACCTTGGAGCCGATACGATCCTTAGGGTGTACGGGCTCTCGAATTCGACCCACTGTACTTCTTCAACAGGCCTTTCCAGGAGGATTCGCAGGTGAAGTACCATCCCTTCGTAATGGAACGGTGGCAATCCACGTACGAGCACCGGGTCCGCTTCAACCTCTCGGAGAGTGGGGTGCACCCGCTTTCAGTCACGGAATTGCTTACGCTGGCGGACGTGGGAGCGGATGCACTCGACGTCCGTCTCGGATATGGCAAGTCCAACGGCAGCGATGAACTTCGAAACTTGATCGCGAGTCTCTATCCCGGCGCTACCGACGCGTCGGTGCTGGTCACCGCGGGAGGAGCCGAGGCCAACTTCACAGCGTTTTGGGAACTCATGCAGCCCGAAGCCCTGGTCGCAGCGATGCTGCCCAACTACATGCAGGTTCCAGGGCTGCTCAAGAGCTTCGGGGCACGCATCCGCCCGTTCCATTTGGCGGAAGAATCCGGCTGGCAACCCGACCTGAACGAGTTGGAGAACGGCCTCAGGGAGGGCGCGCGCTTTATTCTGATCACCAATCCTAACAACCCCACGGGAGCCGTCCTAGACGACGCCTCAGTGTGCGGGATCGTCGAACTCGCCGACCGATACGGAGCCTGGATTCTGGCCGATGAGGTCTACCGAGGCGCCGAGCTCGACGGTCCTGAGACTCCGTCGTTCTGGGGCCTTCACGATCGGGTCCTTATTACAAACTCGTTATCAAAGGCCTACGGATTGCCCGGGCTTCGGATCGGCTGGGTGATGGGGCCCCCCGACATGATGGAGGCTCTGTGGGGCCGCAAGGATTACACGACCATCGCCCCGGCGAGCCTTTCGGACACGCTGGCCCGCCTGGCGCTGGGGCCCGCTACCAGGCCCAAGATCCTGGCGCGAACGAGAAAGATCCTGACCGAGAATTTCGCCCTGCTGTCGAATTGGATGGATGGTCAGGAAGGCCGGTTCAGTTATCGGTCTCCCGACGCCGGCGCGATCTGCTACACTCGCTATCGCCCATCTATCAACTCCACTGAATTCGCAGAGACGCTTCGCACAGAGATGGACCTACTGGTAGTTCCAGGGGATCATTTCGGAATGGACCACTATTTGCGACTGGGCTTCGGCCCCCCGGCGACCGAACTCGAGGAAGCCCTGGAACGCTTGAGCGCCGCATTCGATGCCGTAGAGCAGCGATCGAGGAGTATGTCGTGAGCCAGATCGATCCGGTTCACGACCTGGTACTCCTGGTCCGTTCGGGGCACCATTTGCTTCACCTCGATACGGAGGAAGAAGAGCGGGTCTCCGGGCTTCTCCTGCACGTGGCAGAGCGACTGGGCCAGCCCTTATTCACCTGGACCCGTGTCCGGGGACTGAGCAGAGTGGACCTTTCCGGAGCAGTGTACGACACTGAGGAGCCCGCGAAGGCTTTTCGCCATGTCGCCGCATCCGATCAACCCGGGCTCTATCATTTCCGGGATCTCAGGCCACATCTGAACCAAGACGCCGTCCTAGGCGCCCAGATGAAGGAGGGCTTGGCCAGCAGACTCTCAGCCCTGGGTTGATCATTCGCGAACCGCTTGCGAAGCCGTCAGACCAGGCCCGCACGAGACCCTAGCGCAGAAGACCTAGCCTTGTGCCGCGCCGGTCGGAAGTAACGACCGGCACGTCCTGGGAGGGGGCGATCTTGCACCTCACGCGGTAGCCGAATGTCACGGGCGGAACGTCGAAGACCTCGACGAGATGGTCCTCCGGCGTGGTCAGACTATACCGACCGCACATGCTCGATTCCCTGCATCTGCCTCACGATTCGTGGGCTTGGAAAGGTGCTGTTCTTCACAGGCTTCAGTTTCAACAGCCTTCAGTCCTGCGTCGACTCTTCCGTCAGCTGTTTCTCCAGGAGTTCGTAGGCGATCGGCATGAAGTCCGCCTCCGTCACGAGGCCCACGAGCTTTCCGCCTTTCAACACGGGCAGACAGGACACACTCTTCGTGCGCATCAGGTCGATGGCCTCAAGCGTGGACGTCTCCGGCGTGACGCACACGGGATCCTTCTCCATGATCATCTTCACGGGCGTGGTCCCTTTGTCGCCCTGGGTCCCCATGTCGGCGACCATGCGTAGGATGGACCGGTACGACACGAGACCGACGAGCCGATGCTGATCATCCTCCACAGGCACGTGTCGGATCTGGTTCCGCTCCATCAGGAATGCCACCATTTCGAGCAGTTCATCCTCCTGGACGGTGAAGAGTTGGGTGGTCATGTAGTGCTCCACCTTCAAGTAGTTGCGGGTCCAACCACCCGCTTCTTCCAGCTCGGCCAACGCCCACTCGTGGCAGGGCTCTCTCTCCATCTGTCGGCTGGCGATCGCAGCGGTGAGCGCCGCCATGCGTTTGGAGCGGGTACCCCTCTCCTTCATCTTCGACAGCGAACGCATCATCCAATCTGAGCCAGTGCCGCGACTCTTCACCCGATCGTGAACGACACTGAGATACTTGTCGATTTCGGCCTTATCGACGTGCGCCTCGAGACCCGCCCGGGCCAACGGAATCAGAGTCTCAAGTATGAGCTCCGGTGCGCTCACCCGCTGCCCATCGACCCAGTGGAATCCTGCGTTGAGTCCCTGGCGCGCAGCGGTCAGGAAGTTGTACTTCACGTCGTCGAAGCTCAGCCTCTCCGTGATGTCCCCGTATTCGTTTTTCGCACCGAGGACCAAGCCGATCCAGAACGCCGCATTCGCGACCTCGTCCAGCACCGTCGGGCCCGCGGGTAGCACGCGGCACTCGATACGCAGATGCGGTTTCCCCTCCGAAATTCCGTAGCAAGGCCGATTCCACCGATAGACCGTGCCGTTGTGCAGCTGGAGCGCCTCCAGGCGAGGGATGTCCCCGACCGCCAATTGCTCGAAGGGATCCTCCACCGCCTCCTGTGCCAACAACACCCTGAACTGGGCAATATCCTCCTCGAAAAGCTCTGTCACCGACTCCTTCACCCATCGGTCGCCAAATCGAACCCGGGAGCTGAACTCACGTAGATGAACCGAAGTGCTTCGCGTATCCACGGCTTGGCGAAAGAGGGCGATGCGGGTCTCAGCCCAGAGGCGCTTACCAAACAGGATGGGCGAGTTCACAGCGGCGGCCAGAACCGGGCCGGTCATCGCCTGGGACACGTTGTACATTGCCGCGAATTCCGCCGCGTCGACCTGAAGGTGGACCTGACAACTGCAGTTGCACGCCTCCAGCATCACGGAATCGTGTTCGATCTGGAGTTCGTCGTGCCCCTCGATCTGGAGCCTGTACGCTCCACCCCGCAATCTCGTCAGCCTCTCGTTCAGGGCGTAATACCGGGGCATCGGAGTGATGTTGTCGAGCGTGAGATCGGATTTGCTGAGCGTCGGAAGAATCCCCGCGAGCACCACGTCGGCACCGACGTCGCCCGCGGCATCACGTACAGTGTTCAGGAGTTCCTCGACGTTCACCTGGAGCGCGCTGAAGCAACCACCGTCAAGCATCATGGGCGCGATATTCATCTCGAGGTTGAAGCGCGCCAACTCAGTGGTGAACGCTTCCCCCTCGAGCCGATCGAGCACCTCCATGGCGACCGGCGCCGGACGCCAAGCCTGGTCGACCAGGAACATCTCCTGCTCGCAGCCGAAGCGCCGGACACCGGATTCGATCAGATCTTCCTTCAGCATCCGCCCGAGGGCCTGGAGGTCTTTCAGGAGCGCCTTGGTAAAGACACGGACCGAGCCCTCCTCCAACTCGGGAGCGACCGCCTGACCACTGGAAGTTGGCCGAGGCGTCATTCGATGAACGTCGCGATATCCTCCAGCGACTTCCTCTGGAGCTTCGGGACGGTTGCGTCGGGTGCGGGATAACCGACGACGAGGATCAAGAAGGGTCTCTCGTTTTCCGGGCGTCCCAGTACTTCGTTGAGGAAGCCCATTGGTGAGGGCGTATGCGTCAACGAGACGAGGCCAACTCGGTGGATGGCGGTGATCAGCATCCCGGTCGCGATACCCACAGATTCAGTCACGTAATAGTTCTTGCTCTTGTCGCCGCTCTCTTCGATCGCATAGCTCTCTGCGAAGACGACGATCAGGTAGGGGGCGCTTTCCAGAAACGGCTTTCTCTCATCGGTTTGCAGGGGCGCCAGAGCCTCCAGCCAGTCCTCAGGCGCGCGTCCCCCATAGAATTCCTTTTCCTCCTCCTCGGCAGCCACGCGGATCGCCCGCTTGATCTCCGGTGAGGACACGATCACGAAGCGCCACGGTTGTCGGTGGGCTCCGTTTGGCGCCGTTCCAGCGGCGAGTACGCACATCTCGATGATGTCCCTAGGAACCGTTCGGTCGGAAAAATCGCGCACGGTACGTCTGAGCTGGGCCTCACGCAGAAACCCACTCGCACGTTCCCGCATTTCATCCGCGGGAAGCTCGACGTAACCGGATAACGGGACGAATCCCGAGGGTGTTTCCATCGCCTGGGTCACCTCGTGATCCGTTCGTGAACCAGGACGAAGCCTCCCTCACCATCCCACGTCCGGAGCACTCGACTTACCGTGACACCGACCTGCCGCGCGAGAATCCGAATGTTGACGAGTGCGATCACCACCTTATCGGATAGGTCGATGGAGCCCCAATAGAATCTCAGTGTCGCCGAAAAGGTACGGTATGTCTCCTCAAGGGGTCCCAGCAACGTGCCTTCGGGAAAAGGAATCCGAAGCGCAGCTGCACCAACGGAATACGTTCGTAGAATGCTTGCCCAGGAAGCACCCGAACTCCTGAGCGACGCCACGGCATCGGGAGAGGCACCTGCGGCCCCGGCAATGAAAAGGACAACCACAATCTCATCGGGCTGGAGAGGCCACTCCGCAAGAATTCCGACCTCATCGGAGGAAACGGGGAACGCCTGACCCACGGTGGCATAATACGCATCAATGGCGGTCTGATCCGGGACTCGCCGTTGGGCCGCCAGTGAAAGCGGCGCCACACTCATGAGCCCGAGCACGCCAACCATGGCTCCGTGTATTCGACTCACCGCTGTCTCCTCCACCGGCGCGGACCGCCATTCGATCCCGAGTCCTACGATACGATCTCGCACCGTAATCTTCCACTGAGAGCAACGTTACGCCATGTCCCCACGTGGCGCACCAGCCCCCAGCGCCAAATCGATGCTATTTTTATCCTTTGGCACGACTCTTGAAGTTAAATCAGACCGGACCGGCATCGCCGGCACCCTCGCTTTGAACGAGGTGGTGGTCATGAGCGGATACGACAGCAAATCTTGGGGTCGGGGCTTCCCAGCGGGCACGCCAGCCGTTCAAGCCGTACCTCAAGTCGCCACACACGTCCCAGAAGACATCAAGTCGGATGTTTTGATCGACCTCACAGACTCTCATGTCGTTGATTTTAAGGGACTTACATTACTTTTGACCGCCCAACACCTGGCTCACTCCGAAGATCGCCAGGTGTGGCTCATGGGGCTACCCGACAACGCGTGGTCCGTGCTCGAAGCAATGGGCCTGGACGACCTCTTCGTTCGTGTCGGTTCTCTAGGGGGACGGCCAAGCTAGTAAACGCTTGGTTTCCCCACCCTTTACGCCCCTCGCCCTCTAGGGCGGGGGGCATTTTTCCATTTAAGGGACCTAAATGCCTCAAGAAAGCCTCTAATAAAGCCCGTTCCGACAGCTATGCGTCCGATACGTGCAGCTACCTGTCCGATACGATCTGACGCTGACTATCCGGATTCCACTGCGGACGCTCAGAGCGGTTGGCAAGTTCGTATCCAAGGTAGAAGATCAACTGGCTGACTCTCACCGCCTTCTCAGCGTCGATGCGATCCACTTCGTCGTCGGGTCCATGATAATCCTCGTGGGTGCCGTTGAAGAAAAAGAGGACCGGGACTCCCTTTCGGGCGAAGTTGTAGTGGTCGGAGCGGAAGTAGAACCGCTCTTCCGGCCAAATGTCATTGATCGCGGCCATCCCGAGTTCCGGATGGGCCCCATTCACGAGTCTGAGTGTCTCACCGAGATCGGAGTGCTCCATTCCGATCGCGACGATCGTGTCCGGCCAGTTACGCCCGACCATATCGACGTTGAGGTCGGCCACCATGCTCTCAGTGGGAACAGGCGGGTTCGCCGTGAAATACGCGCTGCCCCGAAGACCCTTCTCTTCGCCACTCACCAACAGAAAGATTATCGACCGCTTCGGCTTCGTGTCGAGCGACACGAATGCCTCCGCGATCTCTAGAACTGCCGTGGTCCCGGAGGCGTCGTCATCAGCCCCGTTGTTGATGCTGTCGCCCTCAGAGTTGGGCAGGCCGATGCCGATGTGATCCATGTGGGCACTGAAGACCACGTATTCTTCTCGGAGGACGGGGTCGCTGCCTTCCAGAACACCGACCACGTTCGGAGCGAAGCGGATCGTGTCGAACGGATAACGCTGAACGTAGGAACCGTCATCGCCCCCGGGAACCAAGCCCATCCGTTCAAATTCCTTGGCGATCCACTCCGCCGTCATCTCAAGCCCGCGACTCGGGGTGTCCCGACCCCCCATGCTGTCGTGGGCAATCACACCGAGCTTTCGCAGATAATCATCCATGTCGATGTACGCGGCCGCGGCCACCACACCGTCCTCAGCGGATCTGAGTTCGCCGCCGCTTTGTTCCTGAGTGCAATTGGAACCCCCAGCCATTACCACAAAGAAGAGGGTTGGCACCAAGAACTGTGATTTCATCGGACCTTCCTACTCATTCGCCGGAGAGGTTACCCACACCGCGAGGACGACCTGCAGCGTGTTCGCGGCCCATAACTTACCCAGCACAACGGAGGACGCCAGCCGTCCTTCTCAGCGCAGCCCCAAACGCACGGTCCAGTAGCTCCGCCAACTCAGGTTCGGTGAGCGGCCCCGACAAGACAGCCCTACCACCAGGCACATCGCGGACGACCATATCCGATCACAGCTGTCGCGTACTCCTCCAGATTCTCCACTGTGTGCTCCTGAGCTTGTCTGCGACCCTCTGATCGCCGGTCCTGCAGGACCACGTTGATGGCCAGGCGGTGTAACCACGTCGAAAACTGGCTCTCTTCACGGAAACCCGAGAGCTTCTCCCAGGCCCTGACGAACACGTCCTGCGTCAACGAGTCGGCATGCTGCGCGTCCCCGCTCATACGCAGGCAGAGCGCGTGAATCCGGCCCACATGGGTCCGGTAGACACCCTTGAACACGTCTGCATCACCTGATTGCGCCTGGCGCACCATCCAATGCACCAGGTCGATCGGGTCATGCGCGTCAGCGTTGATCGGTGTCACCCGCGCCAGTTCCATCGCATCTCGGTTCTGAGTGTGTTGCCGTCTTCATTCCCTGAGATGCCGCAGCATGTGTGGTTGTTGGAACGCCATCCATCGTCGAATCCGATCTAGAGATGGGGTCTCGCCTCTTTTTCGCGCTCAGCCCCTCTTACATACTTGTAGGATGGATCTCTTGACCAGCCCCGAAGCGTGGATCGCGCTGGCCACGCTCACGACTCTCGAGATCGTTCTCGGGATCGACAACATCGTCTTCATCTCGGTGCTGGCCGACCGGCTTCCAGCTGATCAGCGCCTGAAGGCACGCCAGTTGGGACTGGCGCTGGCGATGCTCACGCGGATCCTGCTGCTCTTCTCCATCACGTTCATCATGCGGCTCACAGCGGTGCTGTTCACCGTTTTCGAGCATGGCGTGTCGGGGCGCGATGTCATCCTGATCGGGGGGGGTCTCTTTCTCCTGACCAAGTCGACACGCGAGATCCACCACAAGATAGAGGGTGACGACGAGGAGGCGGTAGGCGCCACCAATGCGGCGACGTTCGGTGGGGTCCTCATCCAGATTGCCATCCTGGACATTATTTTTTCACTCGACTCGGTCATCACGGCCGTGGGGATGGCCGACGATCTGGCGGTCATGGTCACGGCCGTTGTCCTAGCCGTGGGCGTCATGATGATTTCGGCCGGTCCAGTCGGCGACTTCGTGTCCGATCACCCCACCGTGAAGATGCTCGCCCTGAGTTTCCTGCTCCTTATCGGAACGAGCCTCATCGCAGACGGCTTGGGTTTTCACATTCCCAAGGGGTACATCTACTTCGCGATGGGCTTTTCAGTCTTGGTGGAGACTTTTAATCTCCGGGCCCGCGGAGCCCGTTCGAGCCGCCGTGTCCGTGGGGGGCCGGCTTCGATCGCCGAGCGTACGGCCGACTCCTCTTAAAAAAAGAAGGCGCCGCCTATGAAAGGCGGCGCCGGCAACCTCAAACGGGAGTGAACTCTCAGTCTTCGGGACATTTGAAAGACGGTAGCGTCTGCGGTCCGCCAGCCGGGAGGGCATCCGCGGCCATTCTCCTGAGCACGGCCGCCACATGCCGATCTCCTTCGCGTTCCACCCTGCATGCGACCCGAAGTAGTTGCCGAATCTTCTGTTCTACGCTCATCCTCAGCCTCCCTCCTCACCGGACTGTCAAAACTCAGTCCTCGCCCCTCGACCCCTGTCTATTCAACACGTCACATAATACGCCAGAGGGCCGGAATTGTTTCAGGTTCAGGTCGCCAAATCAGCTCGACACCGGTCCGGTCGCAGAGCCGATCGTGGGACCGATCGCAAGGCCGATCATGGGACCGATTCCGTGGCTGATCACGGGGCCGAAGACGAAAAGCGGAATGGCCCCTACGGGCGGTACCCGGGCCCCCGCACGATCATGCCCGGTTTGGCATCCGTGTGCTCGCCACTGCGCACGACCGCCACTCCGTTCACGAAGACGTCCCGGATCCCCTCCGAAACCTGGTGGGGATCTTCGTACGTGGCCCGGTCGATGACGGTCTCAGGGTCGAAAATGACGATGTCTGCATAGAAACCCTCGAGCAACGCACCCCGATCGGGAATCGACAGACGTGTCGCGACAGCTGAGGACATCTTCCGGATGGCATCCTCAAGGGGCACGACACCCTGCTCTCTAACGTACCGGCCGAGGATTCGTGTGTAGGTTCCATACGACCGGGGGTGTATCAGGACCCTAGTAGTCGCCGGATCGACCCCTCCCGCATCGGTACCGAACTTCATCCAGGGCTGCTGGATCTGAAGGCGGACGTTGTCCTCGCTCATCATGAAGAACACGGTGCCGATCCGTTGGCGCTCGTCGAGGACCAGGTCCATCGCGGTCTCGATCCAGTCCTTGCCGAACTCTTCAGCGACGTCATCGAGATACCGACCGGAATAGTTCCGCCGGTTCTCCACCTTATCGAACCCGAGAAGGAGCACCCCACCGGGAGTGGACAGGACGCAGAGGTTCTCCCAATCCTCAGTCTGAGTCTCGATCTCAGCCCGAATCCGCGCCCGTCCTTGAACATCTGCCAAGTTGCGGTAGAGTCTCCCGTTGGCTGAGGCGGACGGAGGAAAACAGGATGTGAGCCCGGTGCTCCCGGCCACATAGGGGTACATATTCGCCTGAACGTCGACGCCGGCGGCCCTCGCCGAATCGATCTTTGCAATCGCTTGGGCGGTCTTGGGCCAGTTGTCACGGCCGGCGGCCTTGAGATGAAAAATCTCTACCGGCACACCGCCACGAACGCCAATTTCTATGGCCTCGTCGATCGCTTCGAGAAGGTTGTCGGCCTCAGAGCGGAGGTGCGAGATGTATACACCCCCATACGGGGCCATCTCCGCCGCGATTTCTCCCAACTCTGCGGTGGAGGTGAAGTTCCCGGGCGCATAGATCAGCGCGGTCGCTACGCCGAAGGCACCGTCCTCCATCGCTCTCCGCACCACCGCCTTCATCGTGTCCAGCTCAGCTGGACTGGGTTCACCCATCCGCGAACCGACGGCATAAGCACGGAGCGTGCCACCACCGAGGAAGGATCCTTGGTTTACGGAGGTGCCCCGGGCCTCCATTGCCCGAAGCCACTGATCGAACCCGCGCGCTCCTGAGAACAGCCTGGTTTGGCGATCAACCTCGGACTGGTCTTCGGTCGGGGGACCGAGGTAGGCCGGATTGACCGGGGCCGTCGTAGTTCCCTCCCCCATGATTTCGGTCGTTATGCCCTGAGTGACCTTGCTTATGACTCGGCTGTCGCCCGACAGCAGCGCGTAACGGGACTGGCTCTGAATGTCGATGAATCCAGGCGATACCACGTGCCCGAAGGCATCCACCCGCTCAGCCGCCGTCGCGCCTCGCAGCAAACCGCGCGGCGTGATCCTGGCGATCCGGCCGTCCTTCACGGCAACGTCGCCGTAGAACCATGCGCTCCCCGTTCCGTCCACGACCCGGCCGTTCTCGATGATCAGATCGTAATCGAAATCGGAATCGGCCTCGACGGGGGTCAACGGCTCAGGCTCGGGTGGGAGCGGGGTAGCGGGCGAGGTAGCGGGCGAGGTAGCGGGCGAGGTAGCGGGCGAGGTAGCGGGCGAGGTAGCGGGCGAGGTAGCGGGCGAGGCGCAAGCACTCAGAATGGATACCGCGAAGAGGGTCGCAATCGGTCGTGCGCGACGCATTGTCACCTCCGTCGGGCGAGGAGGTCGCCACGAAGAAGCCTCCTCGCGTGACCATGCCCAACCCCGGTAAGGGGTAGGGCCGCAGCCTATACTATGATAAGAACGAACCACCCGTGGAGCTACGCTCCTGAAGCCATCGCGTGATCCTGGAGCCGCTAGTACAGCCGACTGAGGCACTTTCTGGAGCACCACGCTAGTACATCCTGGCCGTGTCCAGGACGTTCACGAGTGGCTCGCCGGCGAGGTACCGGCGGAGGTTCTCACAGAAGATATCCGTGATCCGTTTGTTCTCACGGTCGCTCGTTCCCGCAGAATGTGCGCACACCAGCACATTGGGCATCGCCCAAAACGGGGAGTCGGCGGCAAGGGGCTCCTCCTGGAACACATCGAGCGCCGCCCCCCTGAGGTGGCCGGACTCGAGGGCGTCGACCAGAGCGGATTCGTCGACGACGGCACCGCGTGCCACGTTGACGAGGATCGCACCCGGAGCGAGCAGTGCGAGTTCGCCAGCTCCTATCATCCCCTCAGTCTCAGGCGTGTGGGGGACCGCCAATACGACGTGCTCAGCGCCGCGCAGGGCCTCGTGCAGTTCATCGAGCCCGCAAAGAACGTCAAGATGAAGAGCATCCGGGTCGACCCCGGCGACGGTCCGTTTCACGCCGATGGTCCGCATTCCAAACTCAGACGCCACACGAGCCACCTCTCTTCCGATCGAGCCCATCCCCACGATGGCCAGACTGCGCTCCGTGACGTCGGTCGAGGCGAAGGGCTCCCATCGACGTTCTCTCTGATCGGCCAACATCTCCGGGACCCGTCTCCGGAACATGAGGATGGACATCATGGCGTACTCGGCCAAGGGTATCGCATGAACCCCGCTGGCCGTCGTGAACAGAGTTCCGGGCATCCGCTCCGCGTACCGGTGCTGGGCCACGAGTTGGCCGATCCCGGCGCTCGTCGCCTGGATCCACTTCAGCGAGGGTGCGCGCCGGGGCAGATCCTCGAGATGAGATCGGTCGAAATCGAAGAGGATCTCGGCTTCGGCGAGCAGAGACGTCCAACGCTTCTCATCCTCCTCCGGACGCTCGAACGGATGCCCCACATGGTCCGCCGCGAATCGGGGCGGCGGAAGCAAATGAGGCTCGTACACGACCTGAAGGCGCGGATTCACGGCGCGAATCCGATCCACATGGCATGGCTCCAGAAAACTGGCGATCACGACCCGCACGGGACGAGGGGTTTCGCTCATGAGAGAGCCGCAGGATCTCGAAGTTCCCCGAACATCCGCATCCCACCGTAGACGTACCCAACGGCCAGCATCGGAATCAGATAGCACGCATGTTGAAGCAGGCTCAACGTTAGGGCATGCTCCGGACTGACGCCCGTGAGTCTGTACGCAGCGAAGGATGCGGCCTCGAACACGCCCAGGTTTCCAGGAGAGACCGAAACGATTGTCGCAAAGTTGACGCTCGCCAGAACCAGCAGGGCCGTCCCAACCGGCAGGTCCAGCCCGAGCGACTGCTGAACCGCGAGGATTCCCGCGAGTTCGGCCGCCTTCATGCTGAGAGCGAGAGCGACAGCGGCCCCGAACACGCGCGGCGTACGTAGCCCCTCGAGAGAATGTGCCCACTGGACTCCGAAGTGCCGCAACTGGCCGATCGCGGCGGCGGGTCGTGGACTAGGAGCGAGGTGGCGAAAGCGAAAGGAAAGGATGACGAAAGTCACCCCGAGCACCGCTAGAACCACCGCGAGCCCCTGGACACTCCGAGCGAGCATGGGGGGCAACGGAGCTAACAACGTCACACCGAGGACAACCGCGATCTTGGCAATCCCTTCGGCCACCTGCTCCATCGTATAGACGGACAGCGCCGCGGCGTGGCCGATGCGTCCGTATCGAGCCAGGAGCAATACGCCTGAGGCCTGGCCAACCATGAACGGAACCGAATTCGAGATCATGGCCATTGCGGAGACCACCAGGAACATGTTTGTCCAGGTCACCGACCCCTCGCCGGGGACCAAGATCCTCCACTGGAGCGACCACAAGACAATGATCGTCCCGTTGAGGCCCACGGCGACGGCGACCCAGGGTAGGCGGATACCTCGGAGGAGCCCAAGGAGCAGGTCCCAGTCGACGTCCCGCAGGGCAAGCACGAGCAGGAGGGTCGCGCCAACGAGGATTCCACCCCGTAGGAGGGCCGAGTTCCAAGAAGCGAGGCGCGCAGGCATCTCGAAGCGCCGCGTCAGGCCCGCCGCAATGCCAGCGTGGCGTTCGACCCCCCGAAAGCGAACGAGTTCGAGAGGGCGACCTCGAGCTCAGGAGCATCGCGACCCACATCCGCCACGCAGTCGAGATCGCACGCTGGATCCGGCGCCGTCAGGTTGGCCGTTGGGGGCAGACGGCGCCCGTTGAGTGCCAGTGCTGTGATGGCGCATTCGAGCGCGCCCGACGCTCCCACGAGGTGTCCATGCATGGACTTGGTCGAACTGACGGCGACGTCCTGAGCCGCCGCTCCGAACGCCCGTTTGATCGCCTCGATTTCGACCGGATCGCCGGCAGAGGTCCCCGTCGCATGAGCATTGATGTAGCCCACGGCATCGGCCGTGAGCCCCGCGTCTTCCAGGGCATTCCGAATGGCTAGCTCCTGACCATCCACCGACGGCCCCGTGAGCTTGTGCGCGTCGCTCGAAGCACCAAACCCCACAATCTCCGCGAGGGGCTCGACCCCGCGTGCAGCAGCCCGCTCCTCACTCTCGAGTATGAGTGTGCACGCGCCTTCTCCCAGAACGAGGCCGGTACGCTCCAAGTCGAACGGACGGCAGGACGCCTCCGCACCATCCGCATGCTCCTTGGCAATCACACCCACGGCCTGCCAAGCGGCGACTGACCCGTCGTTGAGCATGGCCTCCGCTCCCCCGGCTATGACCACGTCGGAGTACCCGTCTCGGATGGACCGGAAGGCTTCACCGATCGCAACGGATGACGATGCACAGGCGACTGAATAGGTGTGCGCCGGTCCGCGCACCCCGAAGCACATGCCTACCTGAGACGCCGGGCCACTGGCCATGATCAGCGGGACCGTGGTCGGCCTCACCCTCCTGCTGTGCCGCTCGAAATAGGTGCTGTAGGCCTGCTGAAGGATCTCAGCCCCTCCGAGCCCACACCCCATGTGCACCCCTGCTTCCTCAGGTCCACTGCCTTCAATCAGGAGACCCGAATCCTCCAGAGCGTTTCCGGTGGCGACCACCGCCATCTGCGCCGCCCGCGCCATGAAGATTCGGTCGGCCTTGTTGATGCGGTCGCCCGGCTCAAAGTCGACGGAGGCGAGCAACACATCGGCGCCCAATTCCGGAGTGCCGGATCGAACCATGCGGATGGCAGATTCGCCGAGACAGATCTTCTCGAAGATCGCCGCCGGGTCCTCCCCGTGCGGGGACACGAACCCGAGCCCCGTCACGAAGACTCGGCGGCCACGCACGGGCGGCTCAGGTCCTTTGGGCTTGGATGAGTTCGTCCACCAACGCCGCGGCCTCAGCCAGCGTCTGGAAGGTGGCTCTCTCTTCCGGAACCTCGATTCCGAATTCGTCTTCGACGTCGAACAAGAACTCGACGACCGTGAGGGAGTCGAGACCGAGTT